>Ga0183099_1000067_pt1 | contig 116368 bp, 133 predicted proteins | sample Biomet1_FD_127788 | JGI IMG/M metagenome (GOLD analysis project Ga0183099, IMG submission 127788) | Microbial communities from bioreactor (seeded with anoxic lake sediment) at LBNL, California, USA - Biofuel metagenome 1 | ecosystem: Engineered > Bioreactor > Anaerobic > Unclassified ...
TTTTTACACTGGGATCCCCATGGTATGTAAACTCCGTGTGCCGATCCAGATCGACCCAAACGATCCTGGACCCAGCCGCTGGGTAAAACCCCCACCCCGACGGTCGGTCAACCGAACCGGCGGTCTTGATCCCCGAATTCGAAAACACGTAATTTTTTACACGGCAGGGCCATGGTATGTAAATTACCCAGTCCGATCGATCCGACCTCCCGGTCAGCGATCCCGACGACCCAACCGGAAAATCCAAACGTGTAAATTTTTACACTGGGATCCCCATGGTATGTAAACTCCGTGTGCCGATCCAGATCGACCCAAACGATCCTGGACCCAGCCGCTGGGTAAACACCTGGCCCAGAGCCAGGAGCTCGACTCGGATCACTCCGGGGCTGTGCAGGACCCCTGAGGTCCAGCCGAGGGCAGCCGGTCCCCAGGGACTGGATCTAGACCCCAGGGCTACGGCCCTGGCGGTTACCCAACCGACCGAGAAAACCACGATTCGAATCCCAATCCGCCGAAATCACCACGATTTCGAGTAGATTATTTTCGACAAACCCAGTAAATCCAAGGGTCCGTGATTTTTTCCCGGAAAGTTTGTGAATACTATGCACCGAAATTTGCGTTGAAAAATTCAAACTCGGTACACCGAACTCCGACGACCTGGCTCAGCCAGACCGCCGAGTACACCCAGCCCGGTAACCCGTTGCCCCACGGCACTGGTCGTCCTGGTTGCGGTGACGCTGGTTGATCGGCCCTAGTCCGTGACAGCACCTGGTGACAGCCCTAGGGCTGCCGCTGACATCGCCCAGCAGAGCTGGGATACTCCACCAGGCTTGACCTGGCACTCGATCCCGCCGGTAGCCCCGGCTAGTGATCACCAGTGGTTTCGGCCACAGCGTACTGGCTCCGGCCAGTAGCGCTACACAGTTCTGGCTGGCCGAAAGGTCCAGTTGGATATTACACCGCCTAGCGGCTGGTCTTCGGACTGGCGGCACTAGGGGTGGCTATACGTCGTCGCTGTAATCGACGACGTGATCTGACGAGTTTAACTCGTTACAACCGCTAGGCTCCTGGCACTACCGGTTGGTCCACAGCAGAAACACCAGAGCGCCTCCGTGCTTGGTTAGCGAATTGGATGATCATCGAAGTCTAGGCGCGTCGGTCTCCGACGCAGTATTCACCGGAATTGAATCCCATGGTATGTGACCAGTGCACACTCGCTGATTCACCGTACACAACCTCCCGTGTTGTTACGTACTTACCCACCGCTCAGCACACTGCAGCCGCTGTGCTGCTGAGCACTCCAGCAGCAGGTTTACTCCTTCACCTCGTCGTTGGTAAACCAGTGGGTAGCCCATGGCTCAATTCTGTGGAATCTCTCAAAGTCAGTCCCTTTGAGAGCGGTATACTGGATGCGGATACAGTATATCAACCTGGCCAGTTGTCCGTGGAGTCATTAGACTCTGTAGATCGCCGTGAACGATCTTTCGGACCTGCTAAATCCATCACTGTCGGGTAGACAGTGATCTCGATGGGACTATCGAGATGATGACTAACGTCATCAAACGAACCACCCCTGATGGGTTATCCACGCCGGTGTGTAGGCCGGTGACATCAGAGCTTCGATGACTGTCAGACATTGCCTCCTCTCAACGTCAGATAGAATCTTCGTATTACGATCGAGGTTTGGTTCGCTGCAGTGCCCGGTGGCAACACCGGGCCATTCTCCTGCTTTGGATTTTGCAGTAAGTCTAATCATAGTTAGACTGTTCATAGGGTAACTGGCTAGGTAGGCTTCGGCCTACCTAGCTCTTTTTTGTGTCTGTACTCGATAGGACATTTTAAGACAAAAAATAACTGGATACCCGAAGGTATCCAGTTAGTAGATCAGAAAGGCCATTTAAAGCCAATCAGAAGTACGCTGACGCAATTGGCAGCTATAACCAAGGCATACCCACCAGTAAAGCCTTTAATTTTAATAGGTGGTAGTACAGGAGCTGCAAAGCATCGGCAGACGGTAGCATAGACTATGGTGAGTAGTGGACTAAATGCCAGTGCTGCTAACCAGACCGCTTGCAATCTACCGAGTGCAGAGTAGCGATGCTGGTGATTTTCAGATAAGAGTATTAGTCCAATAATCCCTACTGTGATCTGTTTCCACAGTAGTAGCTGTAGTAATGCGGTAGTCATTAAGGTGTCTCCAGTGTATAAAGAAACTCACCAGAATCACCATCCGGTTGAATCGTAATAGGTCGTTCACCCACGAACCAATGACCATTTTGTTCGTAGAGTAAGCCGATATCCAGGATCAATAAACCCTGTGGATGCAGAGTATCTTTTAACGCAGATTTGATCATCCGTCGATTGAGCGTTTCAAACTCATAATCTGAGGTAATCCGCATCAGTTTGCGAATATGCATCCCGTCACGTTTAGTATGCACACAAGCAACGATATCACCGAGAGTTACATCGTTATGTAATCCGATCAACTCCTGATGCCATGCACAGTCGGTGATCGAGACACCACCAGTGTCTAATTGGGTGAGGATCCCCATGGAGATCCGGGTAATAGGTAAATCCATAGCCATATCCGGCTCCTTAGTTGGCAATTGATATGATAGCAGGTGAGCTAAAGTTGTTGATACGATCACCTGGTGTAAAGACGGTATATTGAATCGTGGCTTGTTTACCAGCTAATTGATGGCGATAACGGTAGTAATCACGTTTCAACCAGCTGGGTGCTGCAGTGATCTTGATGTGGTGTTTACGACCTTCGTGCTCCACTTCACAGATAAACGCTTTGATAGAGTTAGTGGTGGTAGTTAATACTGATAGAATCGTGGCAGTGACGTAACGATTCGGTAGTAAGTGATATCGACGCATACCCATTACGGCTAACTCAGCATCGATATACAGTCCATCAAACTCCAGTGATTTAGAACATAAATCAATCGTGGATTTTAATTCACTATGTTGTAAAGTAAATGGTTCGAGTTTAGTTACACGTATCCGGCCAGGTGTACCTGGATCGCCGAAAGTATAAACCCGTATCACATCTAACCACTCAGTAGGTTCTTCTTTACCCAGGTTGTAAGTTAACCAACGAGAGACTGCACGAGTGATAGTCGGATGATGTATAATTACATCACCAGTTACACCTTGCTTAACTAACTCAGCTGATAATGCATCGTTAATCAATCGTACATCGCCATTGAATAGCTGTGTGCAATCGCCGTCTTGAACTACTTGACACAGTGCACCGGTCGGTTTCCGCCATGCAGTAACTGCATGGGTAGACTCCACTGAAAACATGCCGTTGTTGTAATGGGTGTAAAAATCACCTTTAGATAGAATTTCCATTGTGAGTATTCTCCGTGAGGATATGTTTATTTAGTTGGGTTAATAACACAAGATAATATATATTCTAGATCCCTTTAAACCGAGGTTAGTATGCCTTTTCAATCACTTTTACATGTTACCACCGATAGGCTATTTAAAACATCGTCTATAGTGGCCCTAGAATCGTTTGTAAGCAATTCTAACGACTTTCCTATACTCACGTCAGCCTTTACGGCTGCTGCTGGTAATATCGAGCCTACGCAGCGTTTAGCGCGTGCCATCAGTAGTTTCTTAGTAAGACTCCAAACTTGTAATGATGACCACATCAACTTCTTTGGTGGTAATCTGTTAGGTACCGACCGTATCAGATTCTTAGATACCGATCGGGCTAAATGGTTTGATGATATCTTACAGATCGATGAAGACTATTTACGAGAGTGTGTACATGCAGTACCTTATATCGATAAAGACTGGAAAGTTGGTGCTGATGTATTTAACTTATCCTGTGTCTGGGTAGTACATCAGTTCTATAAATCACCACATGCGAAAGATCCGGTGATCTATCAGGCGATGATTGATACGCTAGTAATCCTACAGTTCCGGTTTATTAGTTCGATCTACTCTCAGTACTTTCCACGCCTAGTAGATAAAGCTGCCGCAGAAGCCACCTACGCGGCCTTTACACTGAAGTTCAATATCAAGCGTATGGGTTCCTGGGGAGAGATCCTCCGTGATCGTGCAGAGTCATTCATTAACTATGAATCACCACACGTACATGCACTCAAGACTTTCCAACCAGATGACAAAGTCGTCTATATCGTAACCGATATGCAAACCCGTACTCGTAAAACGATCAAAGATCAGTACAACGTCTTAGATAAAGTCCGATCAGGTAATCTACGTATACAGACTACTCAATCGACTTTAACGATAGATGGCGATAAAATCATTAAAGATCATGTCAATGTCTTTAATAATGCCAAACAGTATTTGTTTGATGTATCGGGTAATGAAGCGAGTTTCATTAAACGTCCATTGGTGGATGTGATACTGAACCTGATGTCCACTACTTCAGAGCAAGCATTTTTAGATATCTTAAAGATGATGTGTAATGAACCAGTAGGTACACACAGAGATGAAGTCGAATGGATGCTCGAGCATACACTGATCCATGCATTCGATTACATCGCCCGTAATCGTATCCGTTTTAATGACGTAGGGATTATCCTGGTGAAACTTCGAGCCATGTATATGTCGTCGAAGTCGACTGATCCGATCTTGTTAGAACTACGGGAACGTATTGAACGTTACGCTAAAGCGAATTCTCATTTGAAATCGCCAGCAGCATTAGCTTCAGTACGCACTGCGATTATGTTGTACTGTTTACTACGTGCCATCTCGTCTAATCAATACAGATAAAAAAAAGATCAATTAAATCAACCAGTTAGAGTAGTCCCATATGGGACTACTCTAATGGAGACTTATGCCTTTTTAGCTTCTTTTACTGGTTCAGCCACTGGGACTTCTACTGTGTTATCTACAGGAGTACTTTTATCACCAGCAATCTTGCTAGCTTTCCAACCTTCGCCGGTACGTACAGTGTGATATTCCTCAGGTTCTTGACCTAATTGGAAGATAACACCATCGATCTGATTCAACCCCATACATTCTTTCACCAACATAACGACTTCTAAGTCATTATGTTTTGGAATGAAATAAATGCCGTCATCAGCTACAGTAACTTCCAGTTTAAAATCCTGAATAACATGCATACGGAAAGGAGCGGTTGAAATGGTGTTCAGTTGTCCATTTAACATATAGACATCTGATTCAGATGGTTCAGTCGCTACACCTTTGATCAACGACACTTCATACGTCTTAGAGTTTTCACGACGACGTAGTAATTCACATACTACCCCACCACCTAGTACTGCACCAGTTACTAACAACAAACCTGCTTTTAATATAGACATGATTTTTTACTCCAGTTAAGTTATTTGATTAAAAACGTTTTTCAATTAATCGCCACATGCGTTCATTTTTACGATGTTTGCGATCTAAATGACGATACAGCATATGTCCGATAGCAGCTACTGCTACTACTGCCCAGAATCTTCCAGTGGTACAGAAACCCGTTTCTAACATAGTGATAAACACAGTTAGTACTACTGACATTACCCAATCATATTTGTTTAATAAAGACATTTTATTTACCTCGTGCCATAGCTTTAATAGGAGTAGTATCATTAGAGAATAATACTACTGAACCGATTGTGATTAACAATCCAGCGAATGCAATCACCGGTGATTTGAGAACCATCGCAAATATAACAGCAATGGCGATTAAAGAGATTAATGCTACTTCGATTAATTTGTTCATGATTTATACCTATTAGCTAACGTTGATAGTAGGTGGACCTCGGTCCACCTAATGATATTTATTCAGGTTTGTTTTCTTGATCAGTATCTTTCGGCTGCTCATCCTGCGGAGTAGCCTTAGCATCTTTCACAGTCATATAGACGCCAACTGCCATTACAGTGACAATCCCAACTACGAATCCACCAATAAATTTACCCATGATTTTGCTCCTTGTTTACTACGTTTGCGGTTACATCAGATTCTTCACAACCTGATATAGTGATATTTACAGTAGCGCCTTCTTCGGCACCTTGTCGTGCTGCATCGCGGAGTATACCCGCTTGTGCAGCTACCCCAGCTTTAGCCCCAGCACGCGCTGAGACATAAACTAGACCACACAGAGTAGCTATACCGGCTACTCCTAATCCGATTAATTTGAAGTCCATGATAGTACTCCTTATGCAAACATTGAATGATGTTCTGCTAATGTATCGACGTAATGAGTGTGTAAATGCTCAATATACATTTGACATACGTTGCTCCATTAGCTTGCGTTGGTTGTGATAACTATTTAATTAATTTAGATGCCAGATTGAACAACGTCCCGACAGTTTCACCATCAGTATGACCTTTACCATAACCTACTTTATAACCAATGTATACTGCAGCAGATACTACGGCTACACCAGTCACGAATCCTGCAGCTACACTAAGTTTATAACCTAAAGTAGTTTTATTATTTTTATTACTCATGATAGATCCTTAGTAGTAGGTAGTCTTTCGACTACCTACTGACTAGTAATTATTTACGGAAGAAGTTACCTCCAGCTTCAATGCCATCACCGATAGTGGTCACTACAGTTTCAGCACCATCTGCGATGGTTTCTGCTTCGTCAGGAGTAATGACTTCCTGATCTTTACCTAAACGGTAAACACAGTAAACTGCGGTGGCGGTTAATGCTACTGCTGCGGTAACTTTCAATGCGAATTTAGTTTTGTTTTTCATGATATATTTCCTTAATTAATAGTAGATTTGAAGTAGACTAAGCAGGTTATCCTACTTAACTTCACTAGGTAATATATATCTGAGTATTTTTTTATTCGAGGTTAGAATAAACCTAAGGTTTGATTAAACAGCATAAGGCGTAGTACCTACTGGACATCCAGTAGGTACTACGCATATTTCACGATATTTGGGCTAGGTGTACTACAAGGCTATTAGTAATGCCAACCAAACTAGCGGCACTAGCCATTACACCACCGCGGTAATATGTTAATGGTATTGCTGTAACCCAACCAGAGGCTTTACTCATAGCGTAGCAAATGAGATGGCGACACATAACCAACATGATTAGATTCACCAACACAATAAAGGCAATTAACATTAAGAGTACCTCGATTTTAGTTTTTCGTTACGGATCAAGTCTTGGAGTTCCCCTAATGTAGAGGCTTGACTGGTATCCAGTTTCAACCCCGCTAGCTTCACTCGCAATTGTCGTTCCAGGTTCGTTTTAATGAAAGGATTACGATTCTGCGTAATCTTCGAACATAGTTCGTCTATTTCATCGCTCAATGCACGTTGTTCTTCATCCTCCATCATGATGTCTTCGAGTTCTTCTTCAGTACCGGCTGCCCCTAGGGCCTGTCGACGCATCAGCACGCGGTTATTCACCCCGTAGAAATCAAGACGCTTTCCATAGAACATAAACCAACACGCTAATAACCAGGCAATAACGCAGTCATCGTGTCCAGAGGCTTTGTGGTCAATACGTCCGTCTTTTACGACCAGTGCTAATAACTCAGACGCCAGTCCTTTATCACGGATTAATCCTCCACCGATTTTCACACCGTTCTTCAGTGTATCGCTATATAAGCGATCACGTAATGGACCAGTGGTTACAAACCCGAAGTACTTCCGGTAAGTATCATAGAAGCGATCATCCCGCGCCCCTCTTAACCGTTTAAATGCTATCAGGTCTTCGTCATCATTCTCTCTGGTTTGTACGATCGCATTGAACATGCGTTGTGCTGGTTCTATACCGTTGGCCGGGAGTTTTAATAACAGAGCATCAATCATCGTTGGTGCTGAGGATTTACGCTCAATCACTAAAATAGTACTAGGGTATTTGATCAAAAGATCAGCTAACCAGTTAGCGTATGTAACTAAGTTACTTTCATTGACGATAGATACGGCTGCTGTTTCTAATGTCTCTGAATTAAGAATAACCAATGAGATATTATCACGACCTACCGCATCTGAGGTATCTAACCCGATGATATGTTTAACTTGCATCTTATTAGCAATATCGACTTCATTACGATAGTACCAATTCAATACATAGTTATTAGGGAATATCTCGATGTAGGCAGGATCAGTTTTACTATCACTGATGACTTTCGCTTCATCTACCGTCAAAGGAGACATCAAACTACCCGCAGTCCATTGTAGACCGAAGTCACGTAACTGCTCTTCTTTGGTACCGCCGGCATTCGCCATCGCCTTATACAGGTCTAAATCAGTTAGTCCTAATTGACGATGGGTAAATGGTGCATGAATCAGAGTACGGTCACCTTTGGAATTGGTGTTGATTAACTGGATCAGCTCCTCACGAGTAGGCACATCCAACAACGCTTCTTTCCAATAGAAACCATTATGAAACATTGTGTACACAAAATTACCATCAGGTTCATCACGCTTACCTGGGGTGGTGGTAAACAAGTTACCGTAGGGTATCCCATGTTCTTCTGCAATCCGTCGAGCAGTAGTCCCGGCCGCTAGGGCTGCGGGTAACATAATACGAGCGAATTTAGTAAAGGCAGTTTCGTCTGAGAACAACCGTGCTGTAGTAATACCACGACCTGCATTCAGCGCGGACTCTTTTGAGTTCTGGGCAATACAGGTCAGTAGTTTATTGCTACGTGCGTTATAAGTGAAGATCTCAGTATTGTCTGCATCAAATCGATCATGTTTCCACAAATACTTAGGATAACTATCCCGTACTTGTTTCATCTTCGAGATGGTTTCTGTACGTAGATCACTCCCGCGAGTTAACAGGATCGATCGTGAGTCCTTTAAAATACGCTTTAGATGTACTAGCAAACACACTACTGCTACGGTTTTACCCTGTTGTCGAATCATTAACAACGCTAAGTCGATATTGTTAAAGAAGGTCCAGAATAACGCAAAGCTGCCCCGATTGATTCTAAAGGGGACTGGGTCAGTACCATCTTGCGGTACTTTACAGATCTCTCTAAAGTGAAACCACGGGTTATCCATCATCTCCACCGCGATCCCGGCTTTCTGTTCGATGGTTAAACCGGTCCCATGGGGATTAACTCCAGCTAAGGTAGGGTTATGTAATGCCAGTGAGATAAACCAATGTTTAACACCCAACTCTTTGTGGATAAAAGCTAATTTTAAAAAACTCTTATTAGGTGTATTATAGTCAATCACGGCGTTGTCATAGTAACCCCAATCGTCTTCTCGTAAAATCATAATTATAGTCCATGGACATAAGGTTAGGGGAGGACGAACCTCCCCTAGTGTTAAGTTTTCTGATGTGCAATCATTGAAGACATGCCTAAACACAGATCATCTGCAGGTGTACGTGCAATCCATTTAATCAAGACTTCTTCTGTGTCATTTACTTGGAAGTCAATATGGAATGGCGATAACCATTGATCAATCGTGCGTAGATAACTCTTCGTCTTGGTAACTACTTCGAAATGAGTAGGGGTAGGTGCACTAGATTCTGTCCGACGATCGTATAGCGGATAGATCTTCCAATACAATAAATCCAACCACTCTTGTTTCGTTTTAGCACCACAGGCAATATCCAACATCCAGAAAGTGATGTTGTTGTAGTAGAACTTAGCCCAGACACCATCACCATACTCAGGTTGGTTCTGAGTATATTCCAGTTTGAAGTTAGCAGTAGCTACTGTAGCAGCACTCATTAGAGACACTGCAAACGATTGTACGTGAATGTGAGGCGTATAGATAGAGGATACTTTAGACATATCTACAGTCACCGCTAAACGCTGTTTAACGCCGTATAACAGTGGGTCAAATACCGCAGAGTTCACAGCTGGATTTACCCATGGTGTTGCGTAGAAAACATTACCTCGATCTAAATCATACAGATAATATTCTAAACGATATCCACGGTAAGCATCTAACCATTTTGGAACTACGTACAGTTTAACACTATAAGCACCATCGACATCTAACGTAGTCGCTTGATAATCTTTAAAGATTACCCCAGACTGCATATCCGCACCATAATACGTTTCATCAGAAGCTAAACGATATGATAGTAACAAGTCTAAAGTCTGCCCAGCGATAGTACTGATGTAATAGGTGTCATGTGCACCAGAGTTACGTAAACCATCTAATCGCAGTCGGGTACCGTCCAGTGGCACTGATCGAGTACCATCGTTATACACGATTTGACCAGACATCGGAATATCGTCCAATGGGATATTCACTGGTAACTGTAATAGATGATCATCACCTGGCGCTAAGAATGGTGAAACCAGTCGAATATCCAAGATCTGACGAGACGGTGAGTCAGCAGCTAATACCATGTTCGTTAATACGACATAAGCAATTGCCACACACGCTACTTCATCAGTATCAGAATAAACCACGATCGTCACCATCTCACCATCGGCAGGTAATTCACGACACGCACCAGGTACTGGGTATTTAACCGTTTTATTGGTAACACCATCGATAGTAGCTAACTCTAGAGGGATACTAGTACTAACCAATTTACCATCTATAAAGTAAGCAGATAATACCACACCATTAGTAGTGATGTCACGGCCTTTAAAGACTTTGATATGATCTAAATCCATCCCACTGAATTTCAACCGTGGATCTACCCGCAGGGTATATGGATGTTTAGATGGATCCACATACACCCGGAAAGTATCGGATGACGACGGAGCACATCCACCGATCTCTGCAGTATCGTTATAAATAGTCACAGGTTTATACAGTGATTTAGTAAACGTCAATGCAGAGTAATCAACTTCAGTAATACGCCACATGCAGTTTAACGGATAATCAATAACCAAGTCATTGACATTAGGTACATATTGCCCAGTACCAGTGGGCCCAGTATACAATTCATCAATATACCAGACGGTAAACCGTCTGGCGATATCAACTAATGGTACACCAATGCCGGTTGTATTCGAGCTATCGGTTGCCATGGATTACACCTTCACACGTAAGAGTTTGTTTAATACTACCTGGTTTTTCAGATAGCGGAAATTAGCCCGCTCGACCATAGCGTATTGAATCGGAGTTAATTCGAGTACCTCATAGGTATTGTGAGGATGTATCTCGACGTATTTAGTATCTACCCCTTGGGTAACTGGATCGAAGTCCACCAGATATTCGTAATTCGCCATCAATACATCAAACTGCTGTGTACTGATATAGTTACGTTCATCATCTTCCACTGGCAGTAATAAACCTTTTAACAGATCGTTAATAAGTTTCTGTAATAGAGGACTGTATAACTGATGTTTATCCGTAATGACGTTTTCGGTAGCGACTAGCGGTGTAGGATATCGTACAGACATATACGACTCTACTCGAGCATCGATATCGCGCGCTTTATCACGCAGGGTATAGGTACTGCCAGTGATTATCTGACGCAGTGGGATTGTCGCATCATCAATTAGATACGGTTTACCATTCAACCCATTATCCACAGCAATAGATAAATCTTCACGGAAGCTTAAATCGTCACGGGTCTGTAACTTACCATCTACAACAATACGCACGACTTTATCATCACGCACATCGAATAATCGATTGTTACTCAGTAACCCATTTACCACAAAACCATATTTAGGTACTATGAGTTGATCTGAGACGTTACGTGCACGCACAGTAATAGCTGGGTTAACTACCTGCTGATCATTAATAGTCAGGTAAGATTTACAGCATATTACTACCTGTGGCCATTGTACGAAGTAATCTAAGTCTTGAATCAATGGTCTACCGTTTAACCACAGCTCCAGTTTCTCAGGTTGGAACTCTAGCGGTAGATCAGCATTCAAATCTGCCCGATGATGTGTGATACTGAATTTCAATATCCCGTCTGTGACTGCTTCAGTAAAGCTATACGCTAAGAACCGTTTATCTGACCACACTACCGGACGACGTCTGGTTTGATCCAGGTCCCAAGTAACTACCCCATTATCATCGATGGCATACGCATCGGTACCTGTGATATCCGTATAGTTGTGAGTTTCTACCCCACTCAATAAAGTATCATGATAGAAGCGATAATTTAATCCATCTTCCACCTGGTACAGTGCAGCATTCCAATTGATATCTAAAGTACGTGTACCTATACCTTCAATAGCTTCGATAGTAACACAGTTAGCATTCTTACAATAGTAAGTATCGGTAGGGTCACCAGTAGTACTGTAATAGCCTAACAACCACCCAGCAGCATCATACTCGTATACCGTGCAGTTTTGCGCTAACAGTGGAGGTAACTTAACCAGTGTTTGACCATTGTCGATCACAGTCCGCTGTGGCGTACTAGCAACCAAGGTAGAGATCGAATTATACCCATATCCAGAGGTGCACAATGCATTGGTGATATTAGGGTATTTAGCCGCCATGATTTTCAGATAATCTGACCGTTCTAAATTAGCAGCTTGCCATTCTGCCAATAATGAATCCATACCAGTCATTGCTGCCAGTATCTGACTATCGCTTAGTTTATACAACTCATGTATACGATGCTCTTCAAAGATCAGTGGACGATCTAAACCACTACGACGTATAGTCAGTTGTAGTTTTAAGTTATCTACACCAACCCAATCTGGTTCATACGCAGTATATCGCTGTACATCAGCAGTAGGAATCACGAAGTCACGATGGGTTAACTGACGTAATGATTCACTACGATGCGTGGTGAAATACCGACCATCAGTTCCATCGAATAAATAGATCTCTACATCGTTATTGAAATCGATGGTATCTGTTTTCTTCGGTGGATGTAAGATGTATTTGCGCTTTTGATCTAATGTACTGGTAAACGTAGGTAATGTCTTAACGTTAAAAGTTACGACCTCTTTCACTAATCCATCGTGGAAGAACTCCACGTAATCCCAGATTTTGATATTATCTAGCGTGAGATTAGTTACTGCGTGTCCATTAATCCATGCGTAGGTATAACCAGCCATGGCTTTGGCTTTCTGATATTCAACAATGAAATTAAAGATCTGCTCGCCATTACGCATTATCGCACTTTGAGTAAAGCTTTTATAAGCATCGAGATAGTCGGCACTATATTTGAATTTACCATCGTAAAAGCGAACATAGAGATCCTCTTTAGAAAAATCTGCCTGCAGGTCATATCTCTCTAACGCGATGATTACATTGTTGTTTTCTAATACCCGCATGTACGCCAAGCTCAGTGGCAGCGTCCTGCCATGGATGTTGTATAACATGATGTGGGTATTGTAAGTATTGCATAGTACATCGAGTTTAGCCCAACCACGCCAAGGCTGTGTAACTCCAATGCGACTTAAATCAAAATTACCTATCTGGAAGACATGATACCAGGTCTCCTCTTTCGGCAACCGAATACTGTGTTCAGAGACAACCATACCGTACACCTCTCCCTCTGGTGGGGAGAGGCGGGCAGGTCGGACTAAATAACGAGCATCGATTGACGGCTGACACCATACGTTATTAATCGCATGATCAACTAACCAGCCATTCGTCATATCTATTACTCCTTGTCGTAATTAGCCGTGATATGTGCCAACTGTCGAATAAATGTAGCATGGGCATTCTGGCGATTCGCTTTGTCTACTCGCTGACCAATACCTGAGCGTTTATAGACAGTGAACTGTGTAGCCATATATACCAGCGATGCAAATGCAGGTGGATACTCTACTGCCAAACTCACGATCTGCAGATGATTTGCATTCATGAACCAGCTACCAGATAACATGTTAAAGAACACCAATCGATTGAACTCTTTCAAACGTGGGGAGATCTCTAACCGTTGTAATGCTTCAATGAATTCACTGATATCACGCGGGAAATTATTTTCCAGTGTCTCAGCTACTTGTACTACTGTAGTAGCATCGAGTAGATACTGACGTGAGATCATCTGCAGATAACGATTGATCGATAGTTCATCTTCGATCGAGTTGAAATACTGACCAATAATAAACATCGCAGTTACTGTAATAACTTTCACTTGCTGTACTGGCGTTAAACCATAACGATGTGAGATCGTTTCACTGATCCATCGGGTAGCGATTTGATTAGGTAATTCTAAGGCTGAGTAAATATCAGTGCGGTCTTCTAACTGCCAGGCTAGTTCTAACTTCGCCCGCATAATCGATAACTGATAATCATACTCACTACGAATCTTTAATTCACCACCACGATCAACTGAAGTAAAACCACGTGCGTCTACATAGACGATCTGTTTTTCACGATCGTAAATAGGGTGAATAAATAACGGTACTTCCGTTTGTTCTTCGGTAACGAATTTGATATGATCATTAAACTGTTTCAACGGAGACAGTAATGCACTTTTCTTAATATCCAAAACGATCGCCGAAGTTTTAACTCCAGTGGTAATTATGGAATCGTAGGAATCCTGTAACGCCATTTTTGAATCTCCGTTAAAAATTAAATTAGTCCTTATTATGACAACTATGTCAGATAAGTCGACTTATTGATAGGGGTTACACATATGGCCACCGCTATATTGCGCAACGGTGCCCCACAACCGGTTTTCTACGGTACAGATGATCAATCGATCCCTGCTCTCGTACCAGAACCAGTGGTATCACCGATCCACCTGCCGCTGATCTTTACTTTTGCGGAGCGTGGAGATCATAAAAACGCCTACGTAGTGTCAGGCGATAGCTTATTCAGTATGTACGGTACAAACGTAGCGGACCTGGATAGCGAGTACACTACATTTAACACACCGTTCTTGGAGTTGTTCAATAGCCAAGCTAACGCGGTGATGGTTCAACGCGTATTACCTGTAGATGCTAAACAAGCAACCCTGCGTGTTTATGCTGAAACCTACGTTGCTAAAGTTCCAGTATATCAACGTGCTGCTGATAACTCAGTAGTATACGATCCTGCCACTGGTAAACCAGTACAAACTGGTACTACTACTGGTAAAGCGATTATTTGGCGTGTGGGTGAAATTCAATCCGCTAACCCAATTCGTCAAGGTGTGATTTACAACGGTTCGATTACAGGCTCTGATGGTGTAACTTCACAGATTTATCCAATCATGGATCTACCTGCTAGTTTCTTCGGCAAGAAAGGTTCTGATATCGGATTCCGTTTGAGCTGTCCAAATGCGAAGTCTTCGACTCCACTGGATACTTCAATCAGCACTGCGATTGGTGCACGTATTCTGACCATGCAGTTCGTAGAACGTGATGAAGATACATCTTCACCTACTATTACACGTACTCTGGATGGCGCTGCGTCTGTGAGCTTCTCTATGAAGCCAGGTGCATATTACCGTGATATGCGTATGAACTTGGATGTGAATAAAGTCCTGGTTTCTGCTTTCCGTAATATGAATCCTGATTCAGGTTTACCACCTGATCTAGGCCCAGTATCTGAATTGTACATCTACCAGCAGAATCTAAGTCAAATCCTGACCGACGCACACGTAGCGATCGGCGAGACCTTCGGTACAGACATCCACATGGTGGACATCTATACTGGTCTGGATACCGACGGTAATCCATATAATGGTCTCATGGTAGATGACGGTTTACTGGGTGGTGAGATCTTCACAGAAGCGCATACACACTACCTGGAAGGTGGTTCTAATGGTACTATGTCCAATGCTATTTTCGATGAGTTAGTTCTCACTGAAATGCAAGCATTCGGTACTGGCACTGTAAACTATCTGGATATTGCGAAATATCCATGCTCGTATTTGTGGGATTCTGGTTTCTCTACCAATACCAAAAAAGCACTGTGCCGTTTCATCGGCGAGCGTCCAGACACTAATGTCGTGCTGTCTACCCACGTCTACGATAAAGGTCAGAACGATGCTCAAGCTGAAAACTCCATGAAAGTGGCGTTAGTAAGTTATGCTCGTGCTTACCCAGAGTCACAGCGTTACGGTACAGCTACGTGTCGTGCTTCGGTAGTCGGCCACAGTTTCCTGTTGAATAACTCACAGTACACTGAATATGTACCTGCGTCTTACTCACTGGCGAAGATGACTGCACGTTATGCTGGTGCTGGTATTGCGAAATTCAACTCAGCGTATCGTTTCGATCGCGGTGAACTCGCAGTAATCGAAGAAGGTTATGATATCAACCTGACTTACAAAACCCCAGATGGTTATTCGTCTGATTGGGAAGCCGGTTTGATCAATATCCGTTCATTCGACCAGTATCGTTATTTCTTCCCAGCACTGCAGACCGTGTACAACAATGACCGTTCAGTACTGAAAGGTTATTTGGCTGCCATGATCATCGGTGACCTAGAACGTATCGCACATACTGTATGGCGTGAAATGTCTGGTGCCTCATCTCTGACTAATGCAGAGATGATCAAGATGGTTAATGAGAAGATCGTCGAGAAAACCGAAGGTCGTTATGATGGCGTAGTGGATATCGTTCCTAACGCATATTTCACCGCACAGGATCTCTCTAATGGTTACTCCATTACTGTAGATATTAACCTGTATGGTCAAGTCATCAAAACCGTTCACAAATACACTATCGTCGCACAACGTCGTGCTGATAGTGCAGCGGCATAGGCCAGGAGTAGATAACTATGGCTCTCTTAAAAGACCGCTTGCTTGACTCGTCCAATGCATTCGTGAACAACACTGCTCGTACACCAGTCGTGAATCCATTCGTCGGGGCCCAGAACGGCCCCGTATTGAATCTGGGTCGTTATACCAATAACGCTGCCTATATTTCACGTCCTGTTATCTGCCGTGTAGTTGAATTCCCACGTTGGATCAACTACATGTCTGATCCAGCGGTGTTCCGTAAAGCCATCAAAACGTTCTTCGAAGTTCAAACGAAGATCGATGGTTTACAGAAAGGGCTGAATGCTGAGTTCAACGAGCAGGAGATTGGTCCAGCAGGTCATCGTCAATTTGACCTGACTAAGACTACGATCACCCAGTCTGACCTGACGCACACTATGACCGATAAATACGGGTTGCCTTATCAGAACCTGTTTACGATCTGGATGCGTTACGGTATGATGGATCCGGAATCAATGATCCCATTGATTACGACGCTGTCTACCTCAGTCACTGATATGTTGCCTGACATGTACTCAGTTACTTGTCTGTACTTCGAGCCAGATCCACGTGGTTTGACTGTACAGAAAGCGTGGCTGATTACTAACATGGCACCACGTAACAACGGACAGGATGAAGGTCGTCGTGACCTGACTGCCCCTGGCCAACCATTGGAACTGGCGATCCCGTTCACTGGCTTACAAGATACTTCTTTGGGAGTTATGGAGTTTGCACAGGCAGAACTGGATAAGATGAACCGTGAAGGTCTGAACCCAATGACGCGTAAAGCATTTGTGTCATCTATTGACGCTAATGTCGCTGCGACTGCCGGTGGTTACATGGAACGTGCTGCGGAAGCAGCATCTGAACAGATCTAACATAATACACCTAGGTAGAGGCTCACGTCTCTACCTAGGGTTTATGCTGTTATGATTTACTGATCTTTTTAATCGCGTCGATACTTTGTTGTATTGCCGCTTCTTTTGCAGTCTCTAACGTTTGTTTTGCTACACGTTCTGCTGCTTGCTGTACTACATCTTTATTGATCTTTTCTACTGTATTGCTGACTACTGCTTTAGTTTCTTTGATCTCTTTTAGAATCGCTTTAGATGATTCCATATTGATACCGATTTGCTTAGCTATTTCAGTTTCCTGTTTATCAATACCTAATAGGTTTTTGATACGCTGCCATAAACTTGCCATTAGATTTACTCCTGTATTGGTGGTGGTAATGGATCTTCGATTGGCACAGTAGTGCTAGTCTCAGCTGGTTTATTATCTGGTATGATAATATCGATTACTTCTTTTACGATATCAGCAACATCGCCTACCAGTTCTTGCACATCGTCGATAACTTCAGCTAATTTACCAGACAACGACCCTACGTGTCCAGGCATATCGCTAGCTGCCTTTAAAACAGTCTCTGCAGTCTCTACAGTAGAGTTATGCACTACCTTATTTACTGCACCATCGATAACTTGATCTGTTAATCGCTCAATGGACATACTGTACTCCTTTAAAAGTTATAGTACATCAAATGAACAAAAAATAAAACCATAGACAGCATAGACTACTAGCTACCCCTAGGGGTAGCTAGCTATTATTTACGACGTCGGATATTATTCTGACCAATGAACTTCGCAAAAGGATGACGATATTCAGCACATGCAGTACTCTCACGGATATCTGCCTGTCGTTCAAAGGTTACTGATAGATTGGTCGCCATCACAGTATTAAAGCCTTTCTGGATCAGTAGTTGAGTTACTACTCGCCAGTCGATGCTACCGCCTACATGATCCACAGCTAATGTGATATCTTGCTCGTAACGAATACCTTCAATCGTGAACTGCAATAACACACCGCTTGGTACTGATTTGACATTACTGGTAACGTATTCGGTCCGCATTAATATCTCCTTCTATTACGTGCTTTAAACTTCGAACGTTTAGGACGTTCATGTAATGGTTTATAACCACGATGATCTTTAAAGTCTATGGCCGCTTGCCAGACATCAGATAATTTAACGGTAGTGATGACTGGTGTACCAAACGTACCCAGAGCTACTACACGTTTGTTAATCGCCATATTAGCACACCTACAAAAAAAGAGAGTACCCCGAAGGGTACTCAAAGGCGGTTTACTCCCACAGGCCAGCTAATTTCTTAGCCACGCCGGCAACAGATTCATTGCATTTCACACGGTTGTAAATAGTAATACCAGCTTCTACTAGCTCAGGTGTTACTTTCTGGTTTTTCTTAACGACTGGACGGGCAAAGCCTGCGCCGAAATCCACATCGTCAGTTTCCAATGTATGTTCCAAGTTAGCGACATCTTCATGCGCTTTAGCGTATTGTACAATCGCTGCGCCTACTGCATCACCATACGCAGTAGTAAAGTCTTGGCGATACGATGCCAGTGACTTAACGATATCGGTAGTAACACCTTCAGGCAGATTTTCTGTCCAGATTTTACCACCATCTTTCAACGTCACCTGATTCTGATCGTTTACCGATACTGCCGCAGCCAGAGTAGTGGTCAGTGTTTCGATACGGTTTGGTTGAGTCATTTGTATTACTCCATCTTAGTACATTAATAAAAAAGTATGAGAGGCGGATTACTCTCTTGGTTTGCAATAGATAATATATACGTTAAAACGCTTTAAATCGAACCACACAGCATAGTAGTCTATAACTGATACGATGATAAATCGTATCAGTTATAATGCAATACAATGCGTTACACGAGGTTTAATCAGTGGTTACAGTGGTGTCTTTAGTAGTAACGTCATCCCACAGGCTTTTCAAACGATCATAGCAAGCGTTCACGGATGTTACTGGCATCGGTACTGTTATCTCAGCAGTGGCCACTACTGGATTAGTTTTACCGCCAATGTTAATCCCAGTAGTAAATCCACCTACTTTAAAAACCACATCAGGTGTAGTGAATGTCACATCAACATTACCATACTTTTCAGCGTATTCTGGCGCTTCTACGATTACCTGATCCATGATCTTAGACCGAATCATCGCTTCGTGAAACTGTTCACGGTACTGTGTATTCAGTTTAACAACATCTACTGTTAAGCCATCTGGCATATGTTGTTCGTAGACTTTACCTAAAGCTTCATTATCCAATTCACTCAACTGTGTGAATGGTAACGCATTGATGGATTCAACTATCTCATTTACAGCCATGTGACACTCCTTTTATTACATGTCGTCGAAGCTACTGACTTCTGGAGCTTTTACGGAACCAGACTCCCACTCTTCGCCAATAGCGTCTATTTCAGCACGCATATTACCCCAGACGTTCATCACTGAGTAGATTTTGCGTTCACCATCTTTCTTACTACGTTTTACTACACCTACCGAGTAGTTAACCATAGGTGTTTTAACCACTACACTGTCAGCTTCCAAGATACTGGCCTTACACTGTAGTACTACTGCTCGACCTACAGAGGCAGTGATAGCACGCCCCATTAGTTCGTTGTGTGCTTTGACATCCAGTAAGGTGTCTTCGGTAATACCATCTGGCAGATTTTCCATGTAGACATGTTCTGCTGCCGCTTTCCAATCTGACTTAGCTGGATTACCCAATGACTGCTGGTTAGCGCGGTCAGTGATCTCCTGCGCTAACTCAGTTACTGATTTCACTGACATACGTTACTCCTGGTAATATTAAATATCTGTGGTTAGTTCAAATGATACTACACACAGTTAAATATAAGACATCTTGAGACACTATGAGACTAGATCAGACAGCATAGAGCCATTAGGAGGAGCCGAAGCTCCTCCTAACACCTGACGTTCATGGTACGATAGAAATAAAAGTTATAGGTTAAACTGTGTTGAACTAATCTCGTTAATAGGTATAGCTTCTAAGCACATTAATACAAACACTGCTTACCCACCTCCTTTATCTCTTATCGTATTTCAAGATCTGGCAGATCCCCCGCGCATACGACGTATTCAATCGTAAACTATCACTCACTGATAAATCTACACGCAATTCCGTTAAACGATTATTAAAGATAACCAAATCCTCTTCCCGTACGATACGCAATAAAGCACGTGCCGTTCTTTTAGCATTAGAGTAATCTTTAGCCAATACTTCACTGATATGATCTAAGGTTACTTCGCCAGCTAACCCTTTGATTACCAGATCCTGTACTACATTGACCCCTAACCGCAACAAAGTATGTGGTATAGGGAGATTGAAACTTTGAGTTGCCATTGAAACCGCCTATAATTTCTTGCAACAGAATATAAGCGTCGATATCTACACTTACGTAGCCTCGGCGCGTTCTTTCGCCACGGCTCTCAGTTTCGACAGTGCGTTGTTCCATTCACCAGCACTTAAAGTTGATAGAGATTGCACTGGGGCCATCGCTTTTCCGTTATAGGCAGTTAGTTCACCCATTAACTCAAAGCTATAAAACCCTGGAGTGAGATTTTTATCAGTAAGTTTAAACGCTGCATCGACTTTTAAGTAGAACACGTTTTTAATACTAACATCACCATTGACGATCGTAGAACTCGTCGAATGGAGTAATACCGTGCCTACGCGACTAGGGACGATCTCATACATCTCTGGCGCATACGGTACTACCCATATCTCACCGGTTTGTGGTCCATCTGGCACCAAACGTTTCGATGGTTTAATCACTGCTTCTACTGGCATTTTGTAGACAGCGAATAATCCATTCCACGGTTTACTGACATCATAACTACCGTAGTAATCAACATAGGAGTCTCTTACTGCAGTGTGACCATAAATACAGCCAATGAGATTAGAGGCACCGCAGATGCGCGGAATAGTGCGATCTTCAACTTTCATTTGTCGAAAACCGATCCGTGGTCGCATCTTTTTAATGGCTTGATCGGTAGAGATGTGTAGAAAATCCACCCCTTTTAAAACCGTCATGCTCTTTCGCATATCAGGTAACTGATTTGCAAGCCATGTGTCTATTTTAGCCATGTCTCCACCCAACCCTTACCATTTCGTTAAGGCTGCTGGACGACCGAAGGTCTGCGCATTCTGACGGATGCGTTGCAACGCTTCATCTAATCCTTGACCTTGGTTTGATTCCATCCCCAAACCAATACCATTTGAACGTTTGTAGCCTGCAGCTACGTTCTCCAGTACAGCTAATGGGATGTCTACTGATGCGTGATCTACACCCACACAGAACGACTCTAATCCAGGGGCATTGAATTTATGTGCTTTCGAAATACCTGGCTCAACGACCCAGTCAAACGAAATTAGCTCTTGGATACTACGCATGATAGTAGAGCCCACACGGCGTTCTTCTACCAAACTACGTATACTAAAGCACACATTTTGATTCGGGTTTTCTAAGGCGGCTTTTAACAGATGTCCTTTTTCACGATCAGGTTTTACCCAACCGTAAATAACACACACCCGTTTACCATACGCACCTGACTCCTCCATCACTAATTCGATTTCACGGATGTGTGCACAGATGTTGTGCCCATCAATATATCGAATGCGACGTACGTAGTCGTCGATAGACATACCCGGAGCCCATTCCGGGTGTTCTACTTCACTGTATAGATTACCACCTCGAATCCGCCGCATGAAAGAGGAGCTCTCCTCAAACACTGCTTTGGAACTATCGTAGTCGTAAAAGATACCCGCTGCATTATGGAAATTCAAAGCACCAAGAATAAGTTTGTAATACCCATGTTCATCTGGTTTCAGGATACCGGTTTTATTGGTCCCTGCCAATGCAGTACATGTAAACTTAATGCTCATGTTAAGACCTATTTAATCAGTAATTCCTCTAACGGTTCACTACGCTGTGGTTCGGATAGTAACGCAGATTTAATCCCACGTTGTAGTTCAGAACCATTCAGTCTCGCTAAGTTAGAAGTAGTGTTGATGGCGATGTCACGTAAGGGAACAAAGCGAGGTTTCCCAGTAATCTCACCTTCCGTGGTAATCGCATGACGGTAGTACTCCCGTACGTTTTTAGGGTTACGTGAAATACCTGCCACGATAATATCTAATACTGGCTGACCTTGACCCATACGCATGTTGTTGTAATACCGAGATTGACTGAATAACTCTGCCAAATCCTGGTAATTCATAAACCACGGCGTATGTCCGTAGTCGATGAAATAGTCCATGATGTAGTTAGTTAATTTTTTATTCTTAACTGACATGGTATTCTGTATTACTACACTACCTGGATTAAATGAGAATTTAAAGTACTCCTCATCATCCATCTGTACCGTGTTGATCTGATCAGGACTGATCGTCAACATACAAGTAGCATTAGAGACACAATACGTTACATCATCGATAAAGAGCGCGTATACGCCCAATATAGACACCTCTGACGTAATCACTGCCAACCCTTTATCAGTATAGTTAGCAGGTACATAAATCGTACAGCCAGATTTAGTGATTAGCTGATGATCTGGTGTCTCTACCAGTGTGCTACGCACTCGTGCAGCATCGCGCTTGAGTTTTGAGGTGTCCATATTCTACCTTAGTTATTTTGCCACAGTCACTGAACCAGCAACCCAATCCGTGATGTACTCCACGACTGTCAATGTCGCTGCTTCTTCACCAGTATACCCTTTCTCACACAACTCACTGATACGAGTCAGGATATATAAAGCTGGTGTGTGTTTGAACAGGATATGCGAGACCAGTGTCAAACAGATCTGACCGAGTTCAGCCGTTTGATAATGACTGATCTTACTGATGTGTTTTTTCGCTTCATCCATCATCGCAGATTTATTTGCAGTAGGATGTAGCAAACTAGGATTGATCTCTTGGATCTCTCCACAAATCACTGTATACAATGCATCACGAATACGTGCCAGATATTCACTGTCTTGTTTAAAACGACGTGCAGTATGGAATCGTGCCCACGCTGCTTGATAATCAGCAGATTTAGTCAGTAAGTTATCAAACTGCAATCCCACAACATCACCCTGCATGATCGCACCGTATACTAACTCAGGTGTACCGCCAGCATCAATGAACTTATCGTATACCACACCGTTTAAATAAATGGTACCGGTGTTAGATTGATAACCCAGTAACAGACGTTTTCCAGCCAGATCATCCGCTTGTTGTCCCAGTGCCGCTACACATGCACTACCGGTCGCCACTGAGAGTCGAGTCATCAGCGTTTCCCAATCCGTCAACGACATACCAGAGTTAGCCACCGGCTTATCTGCTAATACAGTACACATCAGGAATTGTAACAACATCAAATCCAGATCATTCCAGTACTGTGCACGATACCCACCAATAGGATCAGTCGATAAGAATAACGAAGTCCATACCATACCAGCAGTCAGATTACGATCTTTCAGGGTCATCTGTATCAGTGTGTCTAATTCAGCACTACCTGTCACCAGATACTCTGCTGCCAGATTTTCAGGCATTGGAATCTGTGGGATTTCATTACGTGCCACACTGGTAGGTTTCTGGTAATGTTTAAATCGACCCAGGGTATTCAGTACGATACCAGATTGCCAGATCGCTGAATTATACAGCGGTACGATTTCATACGGCTCTACGACCGTTTGTGCTACTTCTAAAGAGTGTTCTACTTTAGATATCACATCGCTAACTAACGGTTTCACGACATTACGAGCAAAGCCTAATGCACGGATCACTGAGTCAGCTACCAGATTAGTTGCTTTATGCATAGTCTCGTTGTGTACCGATACTGGTACATGTACTACTTGACCATCATCCGTATCCAAGATCACCGCTTCATGCTTACCGTAGATCGGGTCTGCTTGCAGTGATTCTAACCAGTGTTTTTCCCAACCAACTGCATCGCCATAGATTTCAGTTAATGGAGTATCTGCTGCTACTACTAATGCACCTAAAATACTGTTACCATCGGCACCCAGTCGAACACCACCGGCGTTAACTTGGTCTACCAGCGGATAAACTGCATTCAGGGAAGTTTGACTAATCATGGCCTTAAGCTCCCTGGTTCATACGTACTTGTGACGCTAAACGCGCCACGACCGCGTCTGCAATGATCTGACGTGTTTGTTTTACGCCACCTACTTCTTTCGAAGTATCATTACCCATAACCTGCATAACTGCTTCGGTGATTAACTCTACCGCATTGCTGGCCACTATTAAATTGTGACGCTGTTGTGATATGTGCATATAACGCTCCGGAGAATATGAATTATACTGGCGAGGTAGCGACCCTCGCCAGCTAGATTACTGTAATACTGCTCGACATTTTTCAGCGATTAAACGACACAGTGTATTAGTAGTACCGATTTTGTAACACGATAATACGATACGCGCATCCACTGAGACTTTACCAAAGACCGCATCGATCTTACCACCATCTTTGGATACATTACGTCCAATCAATACACGACGAGTCGTGGTTTTCAACTGATTCGCAAAGACGAATTTATCCCCACCGATTGAACCTACATGTTTACTGATATAGATACGGATCACCACTGTGTCTAATTCGACTGGTTTCCCATCAATACGTAAACTACTATCTACACGTCCATGATCAGCCATTAACTCAGGTGATACTGCTGATTCACGTTTTCGATTACGATCACCTTGATTTACTAAAGCTAAAACGCTCGGCGACATATCTTCTTTGACCCCATTGTAGAAAACTTCAATACGGTCAATCACCCCTTTCATTTTAGCTTTAGGTACTTGGTTACTAATCGCTTGTAACGTATCCATGGATAAATCGGTAAAGACGTCCGAGGTTGCCGTGAGGGCATCCTCGATCGTACATAAGATAGTTTCTGGGTCGACTAGGTCTCCCTTTTGAACTAAGTTATGTACTGCTTGGTCAAAGCGTACAGTAACAGTTTTGGTTTTGGTTATTTCCGCTGTCAGTTTCAACGCCAGGTCTTCAGAGAGAGCATTAGTATCTTCTAAAGTATCCACCCCTTCGATTAGTGCAGTACGTGCGATTACCCCCGCTTTCCAGTTCACCTGTTTCGGATTGATCAGATCCGGTTCAAAGAACTTGGAGTTGTAGGTCAATACATCGTTAGCTTTAATCGTATCACCTGCCTTTACATTCGCAGTGATATCGTGTGGGTAGATAGACCCTTCATGTCGTCCAAAGTAGCGTCCTACTTTATACGATTTAACATAAGAGTTACCAGTCACCGGCGTATACTCTACTGTGACTAATTCTTCAGTAGCCACTAACACACGACCATCAGCTTCTGCTGTTACCGCTTGGTTATCATTAGTACGGTGTGCTACGACTTTTTCATAGCCAGTACGTAACCCAGTAACCTCATAACCCACTGCTGCAATGCCTGAACCATGCTGCGTGTTAACGAAATTTACGCGCTTTGAATCATCAAACGTTGATCCTGGTGCCAGTGCAGCATAGCTACTCAGCATTTGATTTACGTCTAGTTGATCCTTCGGTATCGGTTTAACCATCCCATCCACATCATCGAATACTGGATTAGATGTTAGATACGCTGTGATTGCCACATCTCCACTATCTACCGTAGCTTCCGATACTACACCTAAATCAGACTCATGATATTTACGTGTCCGTTTTACCATTGATCGTCTACTACGTCCGCCGTTACCACCAAAGGTCACTACGTCTGCTTCTTTAATAGACTGTATCGGATTGCCATCTGATGCCGGCATTACTGATGGATCTTGGGTGATGCTCTGCCACACGGCATTATTAGGTAACTCGAACTTCTTACGTGTACCTGGTTTATTCCGGTAATCACGTAATGCTCGCGTTAACTCTGTGTAGATAGCTCCAGGCACACGCTGCATGCCAAAGATATGCATGTAATTCAAATCAGTTTCTTCAGGATGCTGATCCGTAGTGAGGAGCTCATTCGCTCGTCGTAATAAACCTTTAAAAGTCACTGGTTCATGCATCTTCCGCAAGATACGCTCGGTAATCGGATCGACAAACAACTGATCCATGTTATCCAACTCATTCAGATAACGCACGGTTAATCCGTTCTTCTGAATCAGATTCAAATACACATCAGGTTGGTTTAGATCACGTTGTGTGAAATCACGTGCGACTTTCAGATACGGTTCAAAGCCATTAAAGATCAGGGCCTGTGCCGGGGTATCTGGACTGATGACTAGCTTAGCATCCGCTAGTTTCACCACCAGATCAGTAGGTTGTGTCACTACCCGCTCTGCGGCATCATAAACCCGATACGGTGTTTTAAAGAGCTTCAATGCCCCTTCTAATCCAAAGTAATACCCGAAGATCAATCCCAATGGAATTGCTTTACCCATCATGGATAATTCAGTAAACTCACGCGGTGCACGTGTTAAGTCTAACTGTAACAGCTCTGGTAGAGTACCTACTGGTTCAAACTTATTCGCAGTGCGTCGATAGACCTGACTGGCATGGTCCATTTCATACACCGCAGTAGCATCTTTACCCACTACGATAGTCTCCGCTTTAGCCGCGGTAGTCACTGCTTCAGCACCATAGATTTCATCAACCTTATTGATGTCAAAGGTAAAAGTGACTTGATTAGCAGTAAACCCACTAATCCGTTGCGCGATAGCTGAGTAATCACGTGGTACTGTTTGTGTAGGGTCAAAACAGTTAGCGAATTTCAGATCAGTGATGGTATGGTCCGTGGTATCGATACCACGCATGACTATTTCATTGGTTAACCACTTAGGACGATCGTTAGCGGCTTTCTCACTACGTCGAATAAAGTTCTTACCATAGAAGCTAGTTAGTGACACGGTATCTGGACTTGTTTTTCGGATGGGAAGCACTCCCATCATAGTGGACCATATATTCATCTCAGCTTTGCTGAGAGCCTACCGTTTCGGGTTTCCCCTACTCTACTCACTTTAACCGCGTTTACACGCAGCCAACTGGCTATTACACTACAGTTGTCATTAATCTCCGAAGAGACGTAGCTTTCGATGGCCTCTGAACACATCCCATGGCTTATGCTTTAGGGACTTCGTTGCGCCGATTGTGTCAGCACTATACGTTTTTACCATGCCTATCACTTCCATTACTGGGATAGGTATTACACTGCATTTCTACGTGTAAGTGGTAGTATAGTGGTTATAGACAGGTTCCCGCAGTTAGGTAGGTTTCGCTAGAGTCAACTCGCGCCGACTCAGTGGACCGATTGTAAATGATTAAGCAGAAATAATATTTAGATTAATAAGTTCTTTCTTTAAATTATCGAATAATTTATTACCGGACAAATCTTTATAGTTAAATACGAGTAAATGCATGTTGTTTTCCACAGCAAATTTAACTTTAACAACATCGTTTCGTACTGTACATAAGTGATTGTCCCATCCACCAAATCTATCTACTGGCTCATAATGTTGTATACCGTGAAACTCAATTAATACATTATGTTTTGGCAAATAGAAGTCAAACCTATATCTACTACCTTTAAATGAATATTCTTTTTTAAAAGTAATACCGAATTGATCTAAGTAATGTGCGATCATTCGTTCACCGTAGCTTTCACGACATCTGGGGCAACCAGACTTATTGGCTATGTGTGAGTTAGGTCTAACGTAAAACTCCCCATGATATTTACAGACTACAGTTAGTTTAGTTTTACTATTAACATAAACCGCCCGACTGTAATCGTAAGTATTACCATGGATTTTATTGGCAGTAGTTATAAATTCTTCTAAAGTATTCTTAGTACTTAATATACCACATTTTTTACAATTGTGCCCTGCAAGATGTGCACGCGCTGGCTGTTTAAAGTAGCCGTGTGTAGGACATTTTATTTCTACAGTGGCTTGTATGGTATCAAGTACAACTTTATCATAACCGTATTTATTCCCATGTACTTGTCGTGCTTTATCAATGAACTCATCAGTTGATAGTCGTCTATCAAATGGGGCGCATTTAGGACACTTACTACCATTATGGTAATGGGTAATGGGTTTAGTATCCCAATCACCATGTATGGGACATGTAATTGTGACAGGTGTAGTAGTGTTAACAAATTTAACTTTATCATAATTGTACTTGAATCCATGCACATCTATAGATTTTTCAATAAAGTCTTCTTGTGTTAAATTACCACAACATTTAGTACAGCCGCGGCGCCCACTTATCAAATTACATGGCCATGCAGTATAAATAGTATTGTGGATACTACACTTAACGTTAACACGTGTACGGTTATTTCGATAATCTAAATCTGGAAACGAGATACTGTCTCCATAAATTTTCTTTATTTGCGATAAGAACTTTTTAACCCTAAGCTTTCTGTTTCTCATATACGTATACCATGTAATAAAATACATAGTATAGTGTTAATCCACTCGTTGCTTACGCATTGTATAATTGATGTCATTGGCAGTCCAGTAGCCTTTGCTATCAATCATCGGTGTGGTGAATCGTAGTGTCGCAGACTCACCATTTACCGGTGTAACACGTACTGTGTGCATGTATGATTTATTAGCTGCATCCACATACGGTTCTACTTGATAGTCGGTAACGATGATACCCGCTTTCTGGATACCCATTACTGCACCAATGATGTCTTTAGGCATCACTCGTTCGACATACTGTTTATTGAAATCAGCGGTAGTGGACTTCACCATATTTTTATCTAATATAGTTACATCATCTAACAGTATTTTAGGTTCTATCACCAATTCATGCGGTTGTACATCCAGCATATCCACGAGTTTACCAGGACCGAATGGATTGTCCAACTCCTGATATTTAGTAGACAATGCTGTAATACGCTTAAACTCTTTCGTGGTCAACATACCTGCTTCGATAAAACGATCACACGCTTTTATTACCGCTTTATCTAAAGTCACTGGTTGATCGATGTCGATCTCAGGTAGTTCGACTGGTTTCGCTACCACTACCTCGAAGTTCTCATCTTCGACGATCGGTTCTGCATCAAACTGTTCGATCTCAGCTTGGATTGCTTCTTCATCTGAGTCATCAGTATCAGCACGCAGGGCAGCAGCATCTGCGATTTCGATTTTAGCTGTGCCTAATACATCATTAACTAAGCTATTGATATCATCGGCATCACGTTGTGCTGTGATACCATCGATATCCACCTGAGTAGGTTCGTCATCTACCGGTGTGCTAACAGGATTAGCGCTGATCGTGGTTTGAGTGGTTACCGCAGCAGTGGTGGCTAGTATAGTTGTGGTTTTATACAGACGTAATTGCATCTGTTCTGGTTTCACCAGACCTTTACCTTCAGCGTTTTTGCGCCAGTAATTTAACTCACCGAGATTCAAGTTGATAAAACGATCTTTGTACACTAACACAAAGTTAATACGTTTTAACTGCTCTTCACTAAAACGCGCTAACATAGACTGATCTGAATGTGGTCCTAACCAAGTCCACAGATCCAGATACATCATGATGTTAGAGTCATGAAACTCTGTTAACGCGATGTTGTCCCGACGGGTTTCTGCCCGACGGAATTTAACTACTGCTGGGATGATATCCGGTACGTTTAATACGATAAAGTTTTGACGCTCGTATTTAGCAGTATCTACTAACATCCGTGACATCACGGTGTTGTAAGTATTGTACCAACGATCATACCAACTCATTAAAGTCGTTTGGTAACGGTATTTACGTGCCAGTAACGCATAGTTTTCTACCAGTAAGGTACGTGGGTCTTTCTGTACCAAAGCATCTTCCCGTAGTCTACGCAGTTTCTTATTGATACGGTGATACTGTACTACATCACGCTCTAACGGCGCAGTTAAAGGAATAGGACGACCGATAGTGCCTTCTGCATACTGGACTACGTGATTTACCAGTACGAGCTTCTCGGCTTTGTCAATCATCGGTAAGGTCTGTGATGGACCTACTTCAGTAACGTCAGATGGAATATAATGAAAGATACTCCCACGTGGGAACTCCATCAGTGCCACAGAGGCAGTACGTGGAGCACCGAATTGTTGCAGGCGAATCACTGTAAACATTCGGTTAAAGTTTTTAAGTAACATTGACATAGCCATATTCCTTCAGTAGTTAGGAGACTACTGAGGGTCTCCTAACAGATTATGTAAAGTACGCATGATCGTATCAGTTTCGATATCGATCGTTAAAGTGTTATCACCATTTATCCAGTAGCTTGCAGTAGACATTAGTCTGCGATTCTCAGCTAAGGATTCATCGGTATACACAGTATCTGCAGAACCAGTGTCCCCATCAAACGGGTGTTCAGCAAAGACGCAACTCTTCACCAGTTCTCTCCTCTCGTACTCACTACGAGCAGGGAACTTCCCGTCCATTACAGACGGATACCAGACTATTTCTTCACCCTCCTAGAGGGGCCTTCCACTTCGAACAGTCGTAAGCTTACTGCTCTACTCCCCGCAACGGGATAGTCGTTGAACATTCCGCACGTGTGTTAACACCTGAGCGGTTTAGCTGCACTGATTAGCGAATTGTACTCATTTAAGAGCCGACCCTTAGCACCACTCTAACGTGGCTGATTATGTATTAGCATAGGTCATGATCAACATTTCTTTCTACCTTTCGGTGACTGTCACGCCCAGTCTTTCGACTCACGTTGTAGTAGTTGAACCTTTACCGCCTTCCTGCAATTCAAAAGGTAACCATCTCGGAATTACTCCCGGATAGGACTTCGTAGGAATATATAAAACCGGTTTAAATATAACCAAGGGTGTAATGTTTGTATGGTTTACCGCGACGTAGGCAATTATTTACCCACGCTTTATCGATACCTAACTCATTTGCAAATTCTTTAATGCTTACATAATCTGTTACTATACCAGTATTCCGATCGGTAACTTTGATGCGCCTACCCCGCGGTTCGTATTGTAACTCAAACTCACGTAGTTCTTCATCAGTCCATTCGATCCAATCTGTTAAATATACTTTAAACTGAAACTGCCAACCTTTATAAGGTATCTGGTCACCTGCATGTAATCTTTCAGCTATAATTTTGGTACACGCTTTCAAATAACGGCTCATCGGGTTATATCCAGCAGAGATTATTATTTGTTTAGTATGAACGTTTCTAGCTAATACGGTACATATACGCGGATCTGTTGTAATAGGTGTTGGTTTTGGCCTAATTCTAATTTCAGGCCACCCAGTTTCATCGTCAGCATATTTAAACTGGTACTTACCATCATAAATGTAGTAATCATTCTTAATACGATTAGTGATAGTCGTTTCAGTTACATTATGTGCATTACCACATTCAGTACAGCTATAATACTCTTTAACTTCTCCAGTTTCCACATCGCGTACTTTAACACGAATGTTGTCACCTCGAAGACCTGTTTTAAATGCGTGAATAATATTCCCGCTGTAATCAGTCCATTCTAGGTTATCTGGGTAGTTATTGTGTTTATCGCCATCTAAATGGTTTACGAGTAAAGAATCTGCATTAGCAGGATAACGTAAAAACGTTAGTGCTACTAAACGATGGTGTTGGAAATATCGTTTAGTCCCAGCATCTGTTGTTACCATGGCACGTAAATAGGTGTTACGTGGTATGTATATAAATGTATTGTTATTTACATCCATAATTTCTAAGGTTTGCTTATTTATAGCGTATTTAGAAAATCCTGGAATGTGATACCATTCCGAACCTTTGGCAATTGGTATACCTTCATTTGGGTATCGCCATACAAGATTACTAGGATGGACATTTTCACGATTACCATCTACATACATTAACTTAACACGTTGCCATTTACTAAAATCAAAATGTAGTGGCTTATATGCTAATGCGACCAATCGTGTAATTTGATAGAATCTACACGATGTGCCAATAGTGATTTTAACAACTTTTCGGTTTCGTTTATCTACTACAGGTGATAGTTGTCTATTCTTCACACAGTCGTAAATTTCACCTTGCTGGTTTATAACATAACGTTTATTAGCTTGCGGTATAACCATACTTGGTTTATCTATGAAATCTTGTAACATGCCAGACCTCCACTATATTCCACATATAATAGAGACAAAAGCATCAAAATAACACTGTAACCCTTGATATTACTGGATTTTATCTATTCACACATTTATCTGCTCCCAGCGCTTTGAGATTAGCTGGGTGCGGGATCATGCTCGATACAAACTCTTCCACGTCCCGTAATGGGAAATCTGTTGCAGGGGTAGCTAGTCGTGTAGACCAGTCTTCTGCTAATTCCCACTCCATTTTAGTACGGACAGTGGTGGTCAATCTTATAGTGCTCGAATAGGTAGAGCCTTGTCCCGTTACTGGGAATCGCGTGACCAGTGTGAAATAATCATTCCACTTTTCATGCCCACTTAGATACAGTAACTCGGCATACGTAATTGGCGATACATATTTACGTTGTCTACCAGCGGGTAAATCACGGATATCCGAGAACACCCGGAACTCTTTCCCATCGTTATAAATTAACGCGAGATAGTGATTACCGATTTTAACTGGTTTATGTCGACCGTCTGGATTACGAAATAGGTTGATGAGTTTCTCAATCCCTTCGTCGGTACCAAACTTATCGTAGTCGTCTGGTTTGACAAACACGACCTCTTTCTGGTACGTCTTGGCATTTACCAAAAACATCTGTCCATCACTACCAACGATATCGCCTAAGTATTTGGTGCGTATCGCATGTACTGCAACTGGTAGTAACGATTTCAATCCTTGAAACATACCCACGATGGTATCGGTGGGTTTAACGGCATCTTCACGTCCCATTACTACCGAGGTAGTATCCATATTGGATAATACGTTACGAGTACCATTGTAGATCTTACGAGCTGCCCATTTACCTCTTAAGAAGCCTTTCTTCCCTTCGAGCATATCGAAGAAATACTTATAGATCTCGATAAACGATCGCTGCATTGCCCAGCGAGTACTATCCAGTGTCTGGAGATTACTGGTACCAATACTCGGTACGATACGAGAGGCTGAAATCAACTTACGGTACATACCGTTAATTTCATTCTCCTGTTCACGTCCGTCTGCAGTGACTTCCAAGTCACGTAATCCAGCCGGTAATACGATTACAAAACGCGACAGGGCAATATCACGGAACTTATCGATCAGATCGATGGATTGTTGCCGAATCAAACTTTCTGTTTGCTTGGGCTGGAGTTCATTCCAATGACTAATAAAAAAGCTATAGCCGGTACCAGCACCCTGATCAGTTGGGGAGGCTGGGATAAAGTCTTTTTCTTTTGTATCCCATATCGCGTAGCGTGCACCTGACATCACTTCACGATATAACTGTTTTAATTCAAATAACGTAAGGGCTACTACGGGGGAGATAATTTCGATCCCGAGGTCGATATAAGAGAAAGTCGTATCACGACGCTCTGAACCAATCTGACCATACGTTAGTAATGAATACAAACCATCCTCGTGGAAATCTTTGGTCGCACCATGAAAGGTGTCCAGTGAAGTAGTCGGTCGCAGTGTTTGCACTAAGCGCCGATCTACGTTAAGCAGATAAAAAGATAACCAATTCATTTTTTAATTTCCGAGGTTAAAAATGGCTAAAAAACGCGATGAAATCGATCTAAGCGAGTTTGACCTCGATGACGACTTAGACTTTAATATTGATTTCGACCCACCTCAAGCACCCGTTCCAGAGGGACGTGATGCGATATTATCGTTACCTAAACATCTGGCGAAAGGCGCATTAAACGCTGCTCGTAGTCCAGGTAAACGGGATGAGATCATACGTAACTCACTCCCGAAAGAATATAAAGCTGCATATGAAGCATATGATAGTCTAGCAAATCAAGGTAACAAAATTCTTGGTACTGCCAGAGATGAATATCGTAAAACCAAGCAGGAGTTAAAACGCACTGGACGTGATGTTTTACCGGCTATCAAAAACTTCATGCCGAAGAAACTTTACGATAAACTTTTAGAATCTACCAAAGAACATAAGTACCAGGAATTCGATGCGCGCTTAGCCGAAATCGAAGGTACGACAGCGAATATCTTCGATCAAGTAAAATCTCAAAACCAGCAACCTGATCGTCGGATGGTGGATGCAGTTTTACAAGAACGTGCTGAGAAAGAGCTCCGTGAACAATCGAATGATATCAAGCTCAATCGGTTAGTAGATTTAGTACAAGGTATCGGACACGATACCGGCCAGGTAGTAGGTTATCAAAATACAGTTACGACCGATTATCGTCGTAAGATGTTAGAGTTAACCTATCGTCAGTATTTTGCTATGACTGATCTGGTAGAGGTAACTAAATCCACTGCTGAACGTTCTACCGCAGCATTAGAGACCATCGTTCACAATACTGCATTGCCAGATTATGCCAAAGAAGAGTTTGGTGAAATCACTGGGGCTTTATTGAAACGTCGTATCGCAGAAGCTATCTCACCAGCTAACCTCTTTAAAGATTATATCAATAAAGTTGGTGAGAATATCCAATCGAAGTTTAAAGGGGATCTTTGGCGGTACCCGTGACGCGATCGGTGCTGCGTCGACTATGGCTATGATGGGTGGGTTGACTGGGGATGATGATTCACAGTTATCTCCTGGTCAAAAACGCACTAAAGCTATGCAAGGTGGTGCTGAAATCGCCGGTGGGTTTATCTTTGATAAACTCACTAAGAAATGGATCAAGAAAGGTACTGATAAATTCCGTGACTACTTAGGTCAAGATAACGCTGTTGCTAATACCGTCCGTAAGGGTGCCTACAACTTAATGAATCTACCCCAGATTCTAAATACGTATGCTAAAAACCCATACTACGATGGTGCTGAGGCCGGTGTTATGGGACCGATGGCTAATCTCCTAGGGGATATACTGCCGCAGTTTCACGGGCCCAAAGCTAGTTTATCTGATCGTGGCGTAGGCGTTGGTAGTAAACCAGCACCGTGGACCTCTCGTAACGATATGTCCATCAACGAGATCATCCCAGGTTGGTTGGCTAAGATCAATCAATCTATTCGGGTACTATCGGGTAATGAATCACCATTAGAGCAGTATGATCCAGAGACCCGCTCGTATATTAATACCAAAGAGATCTCTGGTCGTATACGTAAAACTGTTAATGCTGAACAATCGCGTAAGTGGATACGTCAGCGGGGTAATGAGATCGTTGATAGCTTAGATCCACAGAAAGTATTATCTGAAGATGAACGTAAAATCCTGCAGCGTGTAATCGATGAGAAAACACGTAAGGGTGAGAAATTCGATATCCGTGATTTGGCGAACGGCTTTGATGGATATGGGCAGGCGGGTAATGGGAAAGATCTCTCTAACTTGCAATCTCATTTCTCTAAGATAACGCAAGATGAAGCCAATCTGTATAAACTCAATATCAGTGCCTCCAACGGTATGAACCGGATGCGCTCTGAGATGGGCTATACACAGCAGTATATCGATGAGATGGTGGATCGCTACGGCGAGGATGCCTTAGTCCGTGCGAATGTATTCGTCCGTGAAGGTGATCGGTTAGTACCTAATAAAGATCTGTACGATCAATACAGCTCCGTAAAAGGTAATGCCCGCAAAGACCCTAATGCTAAAGGTAATATCCATAGTACGTTAAATGCTTTTATACAAAACGGATTTGATCCATCTAAATTCCCACCGGCTAATCCTAACGGACTACAACAGCAGTTAAAGCTCACTGAGGACACTGTCCGTAATGGAGTACGGGCTGCGTTCTTTACCGATGAGTTACCGGATCTAGTATCGATCTTAAACAAAGCTAAGTCAGATACTACCCAAGTAGACCGTGATGATACGTTAACGCCATTAGTCACGAAAATCCACGAGCAGTTAATCGCTAATAACTTATCTGCTGAAGTAGAACATATCCTATCGATCTTAGAACTCATCGCTCAGCAGCAGGCGTTAGGCGGCGGTGGTCCAGGTGGTCCTGGTGGTGGTGGTGGTCCATTGCCTAATGGTGCAGATACACTGTGGGGGCATGCCAAACGTTTAACAGGATTAGGCTTAGCAGGTTTACGTCGTGGTGGTAAAGCATTAAATAGTACCGCTAAGAAAGCACGGGATAATTTCCGTAACTCTATTGGTCGTTTATGGCGTGCTACTAATCCACTCGGTGTCGCTCGGTCACTATTCGATACTGCTGGTAAAAGTGTTAAAGCACTAGGACAGGGTTTATTAGGACAGTTTGATATCTACTCTGCTGAAGGACAGTTATTACTAACTGCTGCTAAACTAAAAGCAGGTGAGTATTACAACGCCCGTGGTGAAGTAATCAAATCGATTAAAGATATCGTCGGTGCAGTTTATGACGCCTCTGGTAACGTTATTATCTCTGCAGATGAGTTATCGACTAAACTAAAAGGTCTGAAGTATCATACCGCGAAAGGCTGGCAACGGTTGATCGTGGGTATCAGTGGATTAATGGGTACGTCTATTAATCGATCGCTAAAGATGCCTAAGACTGGCTTACAGTTTTTACAGCAGATCGCTAGTAGTGTTACTGGGCACGTAGTAGCTAACCAAGACATTTATGTCAAAGGTGAACGTACCCCTCGGTTATACCATACGTTAATGGTACGTGGACAATACATCTCCCAGAAAACAGGGAAGCTCATTCGGACGATCAAAGACATCGATGGCCCAGTGATTAACCCCCAAGGTGAAGTCGTTATCTCAGCTGAAGAGATGGCCAAGCCTGATTTCCAACTGGTGGATGTTAAAGGCGTCGCATCACGTACTAACTTTAAGATCCTGGCAGATGGGGTAGCTAAAACTGCACGTGCAGCATGGGGGTTAGCGAAACTCCCTTTAAAGGCGATGTTAAAAGGTGGTGCGTTTGCTCGTGATGTATTGATGTCTGGTGGTGAATGGTTCGCCAAGCTGGTATCTGGGAAAGTCGATTTCTCAGTATCATTCGGTACCTCTAAGGTAGTAGATCGGTTAGATCAGATTTATAAACTCTTAGATGATCGACTGAAAGACACCAATATCGATGCCAAAGAGCGTAGTCTAGCTGGTGACGACGATGGTGATGGGGAACGGGATAATAGCTTCCGTGCGATTTTCAAACGTCGTCGCGAGGCACGTAAAGCTGCTGCTGATGCTAAGTCGGGTACTGCTGGTGTAGCTGGCGATGGGAAAGATAAAAAGGGTAAAGGATTATTCGGCTTACTAGGGATGTTGGGTGGTGGACTAATGACTGTCTTTGGCGGTATTAGTAAAACCATGGGCCGTATCTTTATCGATGTTATCGGTAAAGGTCTAGGTGCAGTGTTCACTAAAGTCTTATTCCCAATCTTTAAAGCCGGTGGTGAATTACTGGGTAACGCATTTACCAAAGTACTGGGTCCGTTAGCTAAAGGATTAGGTGCTGGCGCTGCTGCGTTAGGTCGTGGTGCACTCGTAGCCGGTGGAGCTGTCGCTAAAGGCGCTGGCAGGGCCATAGCGTGGACTGCTCGCAACGTCCTATGGAATGGGGCTCGTACAGTGGGCATAGCTGCTATCGGTGCTGTATCAGCTCCTGTGGCGATTGGTGCTGGTATTATCGCTGGTGTGACAGCGCTAGGCTACGGTGCGTATAAACTCTCACAGCGTAAGTTCAATACTGTTTTAGACCAAATACGTTTTGCGTATTACGGTACTGAGGAGTATGAACGCGGTGATAATGATGACGCAGCTAAAATCCGTTATCTGGAAAATGAGTTCGGTAAGTTCACCACCTGGGATGGTCAAGGTATCGCTGCCTTGAAAGGGATGTCACGTGAGATCATCTTAAAGATCGCCGAAGGTGTTGAGATCCCAGTCAATGACGAAGAAACTAAGACTATGTTCGAACGCTGGATCTTAGGTCGTTTTATCCCAGTGTATTTGTTGTGGTCTACTCGTGTACGTCAAGTGTTAAATGGCGGTACACTGGAGTCTGTAGCGAAAGAACAGTTCCTCACTCCAAAAGAGCGAATGAAATTCATTGAGAAGATCGAACTACCGAAAGATCACCCGATCTATAACGTAGCATTAGGTCCGTTTGAAGATGAAGATCTAATGACCGCTGATGATGTCGAGTCAATGACCAAAGATATCAAAGATGACCTGAAACGATTAGTCGCAGCCCAGATCACTCCGGATGATGCCAAAAAAATAAAAGAGTCAGGTGGGCAACCACTGTTCATGCAATCGGATTTCGGTAAAACCCCGGCCATGACTAATCTCATGGGTGGCACTGCCGTTAAACCGAAAGCTCCTGAACAGAAAGCAGTAGACACTAACTCTGTTATGTCACAGACTGGACCTAATAGTTTAGATCAAGCTAATCCTACCATGACCACGGTGAAAACTGGTGGATTGAAAATGGGTCGGCATGTCGATAACATCGTCAATGCCTTGGATTCGATACGGTTGAAAACCTATGGCCTAACTACTCTCACGGAAGATCGTTTGCGTCCAATTTACGAATTAGAGGAGGCAGTATATCCTTTTATTGTTAAAGAGAACGCCGCGTATAAATTCAAAGGGGATCTACAACGTATCTCTAATGACTTCCAGTCGAAGTTTGGTTATCCGCCAGCTGCTAACACAGTAGATGCACCACCTACTGAATTTACTTTGTGGTTAACCAGTCGGTTTATCCCCACACTAGTACAGTACATCATGCTGGTGCGTACACTGGTGCCTAATGCGAATCCGTTTGGCTTAGTAATATCGTCAGCCACTGGTGGTCTGTATGATATCGGTATCGGTACGCGTGATACCAAATACGAAGCTGATAAAGATTTCATTACCGTGTGGTCAGTACCATCTCGACCATTTGCAGATATGCCGAGTCCTAACAACGATCCACGCTCGTGCGATGGCAATATCGATTATTTACTGCGGTTACGTAAAGAGTTTGAACTCAAACAACAAACCTCCAGCGAAGACAGCAATAAAGTCGTATTGATAAACGACCTGAATAAAGCTACAGATACTTCTAAACGTGGTATGGGTAGTAACGGTTCCTTTGGTACTGATTTAGGTCGTTCAGTGATGGGTGATAAACGGTATGATGGTTCTAGTCAGGGTGGTGGGTATAGTGGTGCTACGGAAGGTGCTGCTGAGTCGGTGAACATGGGTGGGTATGTGGATTCGCCGGTGGGTGAGCGTGGCGAGGGTGGTTATTATGACATCCGTGCTAAGGACAAATCCAAAGCATCGATGGTGGAGGTGATTAAGCAGGTCGCTAAACTCACAGGTGTCGACGAGGGTTTATTACTATCGGTGGCCATGGCTGAGTCATCACTGGACCCGAATGCGGGGGCTAAGACATCATCAGCTAAAGGGTTATTCCAGTTCTTATATGGTAAACCTAACTCTACTTGGCAGTTGATGATCAATAAATACGCCAATGAATTCGGTATCCCAGCTAATGCCTCACCGATGGACCCAGTAGCTAACTCGATACTGGGAGCGATGTATATCAAGGAATCGATAGAGTCTGCTAAATCGGTGAATGGTGGGAAAGGTGTTACTCCAGCAGATATCTACTTAGGTCATTTCCTAGGTTCCGGTGGACAGCGTAAGTTCTTGAAAAACCTCTACGCTAATCCAAACCGAATCGCTGCGGCAGATTTCGGTGGCTTTGCACCTAAGACTCCATCAGGTGCTAACCGATCGATCTTTGCTGCCGGTAAAGGTGGGGAGGGCGAACCACGGACCTATGCACAAGTGTATAACTTGATGCAGAAGAAAATGCGTAATAACAACAGTATGATCGCTGACCTCGGTGGATCTACGCTGAGTACTGCTACTGGTAGCACTCCTGCTACAGGTGATACTGCAACGGCTGGTGCACCTACGGATAAAGGCTTAGATAAAGCACCATCTAATGCCACCGTGTCTAATGCAGTGACTGCGAAAGCAGCTACTGATGCTAAAGCTGGTGTGAAAGCAGCTAATGTTAACGATACAGTCCAACCATCTGGCAATACCGCAGTGGATGATAAACCGTATGTTAACAACGCAGTCTCGCAAGCACAGAAAGTAGCAGCTGGCACTGCTGATGCCAATACCATGCGTCAAACGAATCGAGATGTGCAAACACAAATCGAAGTCGAGAAAGCGCGTGTAGGAGCAAAAGCAGATTCTACCGTAAAACAAGTAGCAGCTAATCAATATCAGCAAGCGGTCAGTGCTGATAATTATCTGTTGGATCAATGTAAGTCATTGCGGTCGATTCATCAGGTATTAACCGAGATCTCTGCGAAGATCGCGCCAGGTGGTTTAAGCCCACAGGCAGCGTTTGCAGGTCAAGGTAGTGCAGCACCTGCGGCACCAGCTAATTATGTGGTGAAACATGATCGTGCACCAATCGACGTGAGTCGAATTAAGTCGTAAACCAGTAGGGTAGCCTAGGCTACCCTACTACAATCCTTTATAATGTATGCTACGAGGTTTAAATGGCTATTAAACGTAGAGATGACCTCTCCTGGGTAAGAGGTATGTTTGGTGGGATCCCACTGAACTCAAATCGGCGAAAAATCAGTACCCGTCAGAATACGGTATCTACGTTTAAGTTCGCAGATACTACACTCGGTGGTAACCAAGCGATTAACGCTCCGTATCAATTTACCCGATTCGCTGATTTAAAATCTGAAGGCTTACTCGCAGTAAAATCCCTGCGTAGTCCATCACTGTCCACGAGCTTCTGGGAATCAGACTCCTCTGCAGGTAGTTATTGCATGGGTCGAGTCTACAGTGAAGTTATCGACGATAATGCCCAGTATTTACATTTACGTTTTGGTGTACCTAAATACACCGGGACGATAGCATTCTTTGCTAACATGTATGACGTGAATGCCGCTAAGCTCGCTAAAACGGGTAACTATAGTAATTTCTTACGGGAAGTAGGTAAAGTCATTGGTTTGACTGCGATGTTTGTAGCAGTACCAATGCACGTGTTTTTCCCGATCCTCGCAGTATCGTGGATACTCGGTGCAGTACTGGATATGAAACCATCCAAGTACTATTACCTGAAACCTACACCTAACTTGTACTGGCAATCAGTACAAGCGATCTTAGATACACAGTTACTACATCACCGTTTAGTACCGATGTGGGATATGATTGGTTCTTCTAATCGGTATACTGACGTTACTGAGAAAGAGAACAAGCTGAACTCGACTATGCGACAAGTGTATACGCTATTACCAGATATCTGGAAATCCGATGGTAAGTTTGACGTATACAAAATGATCAACCGCTACACGATCTTAGCTGGCTATCAGCAGCGTGTATTGAATGATATCTACGCCAACTCTACGGAGAAAGATTTCCAAGCGCGGTTACGTGGCTATATCCAGCAGGCTAAACATAGCCAGCAGATGAAAGATGCGGTATCGGATAAGGAGTTAAACCTAGAGGCCCTCGCTCGTAAGTATGAAAAGAATCCGTTCTATCAAACTACTGATGAAGAAGAAGCTGCTGACTCTGCTGCTTGGCAAAAAGTGAATGATAAGTTCAACTCTGATCACGGGGTATCTGGTGATCAAGTCGCTAGTGAACAATCTCAATACGCGCAGGCCAAATCTAATGAGCAGATTACTGCAGAGGCTAATGCCAAAGCAGAACAGACCACCGGTGGTTTCTGGAGTTCCTTTATCGGCGATGCAGCAGAGCAGTTTGTGTCTGAGTTATATGACGGCGATCAGTTCTTAACTTTCAAAGTAGACGCGAAAGAGACGATCGCTGATTCACTTACTAACTCTACTCGTGAACCTGAAATCTCTGCTAGTATGAACGGTATCTCCTCTAAAGCACGGTCATTCGATTTCTCTACCTCTAACGGGCATACCGGCTTCGATTTTGTCGATGGTTTAATCTCTGGTGTGAAAGATGTTATTGGTGGGACGATGGAAGCAGTGCATATGTCGGGACTCGCTGCGTTCTTTGGTGGTTCGATTGTCGATATCCCGGATGTATGGGATTCATCAGAGGCCTCTATAGGTACAGTGTCTTACACTATACCACTACGATGTCCATATGGTAACGACTTAAGTTTGTTCCAAGATATCATGGTACCGATATCATGTATTATCGCAGCAGCTACTCCACTGGCTACTGGTAAACAAACTCATACCTCACCTTTCCTGGTGGAAGCGTACTCACGCGGCAGACAGATTACCCGGTTAGGGATTATCGACTCAGTCTCGATTACTCGTGGGGTAGGTAATATGGGTTGGCGTTCTGATGGTCGTATGCTAGGATGTGATGTGACTATCTCGATTAAAGATCTGTCACGGTATCTGACTATGCCGATTCTAAAAGATCCGGGTTGGTTTGATGATGCTAATAAGTACACTGACTATATGGCCACCCTCGGTGCTGCTGGTATTAATGAGTTGATCTATAACTCTTCCAAAGTGATATTGAACGTGAATAAGTGGAAACAGTCATGGAAATCATTTTTCATGTCTGGCCGTATTACGAATTCATTATCTGCTACTGGGTTATCACGCGCAGCTTCACTCTTTACTTCTGGTACTTTGTTACAGTAGACACAAAAAAAAAACAGTACGCATGTACCCCTCGGGGTACATGCGCTGTTATGTGTTTTACTGAGCAAAGAACTCTAACTCTTGTTGTAATCCATGTGAGAGTAGTTTACGTACTACGTCTAAGAATGGTTTACTGTAGTGGCGCTTTAATAAATCAGGGGCAATACCGCCTACTTCAGCACGGTAGTAGTTATCGCGTACATAGTCGGTATAGGTAGGGATTGAATCATAGTCTGGTATAAACCCGACTAATGCTCCACCGTTCTTATAGTGAATACGTACACCTGCTTTACCTGACGGTAACACCGCTTCCAGTGTCTGATCATTCCGCATCGATTTGACGATCTCAGCGATATATTCAGCAGCGCGCAATACACGTAGTTCATCACGTAGTCGCGTAGTGTTTAACTGGATACGGGTAGCACGATAATCTCTTAGATTAGTGACGGCGGACTTATTGTCTACGTGTCCTAAAGATTGTCGTAACTCAGCAGTTAGTGCATCGGCACGTGGACTACTCCAGCGTAGTGATAAACATTGATCTATCAACTCCCGCGCAGTGTGATGACGTTCCAATACATCGAAATAACGTACGGATTGTTTTAGTGTCTTTCGATGATGGGGATTAGTTAAATGTTTGAATCCCATATTAAACTCCGTTAATACGCAGGTCGTTTAAGACCTCACTTAAATCGTTGTAGTGTGGTTTATGGTTGACTGTATTACCATAAACGTAATAGTGTGTAAATGGCAGCGTAGATTCCAGAAATGTAATGACATGATTAGAGGTACGGATTTTGTATTTCAATGCCTCTATAAACCAGTCTAGTTTGATAATCGATGCTGTGTCATCAAACCATACTCCCTGTGTCATCAACTCCTGACGTAGTGTTCTACCTTGATGTTGGGCGTATTTACCATACAACTTACGCAGGTGTTCTAATTGATCGTGGTTAGCCGCTAACAATGCATCAGCTTGCGATGATTGATGTATTGCCAGTATACTTTTAATGTAGTGGTAATAACCTTCCAGTGATAAAAACTTACCATGGATAGTTTCAACTGGTGCATATGTAAAGTTAGATAAAAACTTACCTAACTCGGTTTTACCTTGCGAATAAATATTGATGTGAGTAATTCCATCGTCGGAGAGATTATAGTCGTTACCATCTATAGTAATTTTATTCATCGTTATTATCCTTTATGCTACACAGACCATAATGGTATAATCGATCCATGTCATCGGTAAAATCTGGATTTGGTACCGGCGGTGTGATTTCAAAGGTCGGTGCGAATCTCTGTGCACGTAGATAGGTTAAACATGCCGTATAATCCCCCTGTACGACATGCCACGGATGTTCGTGCTTAGTTGGGTAACTTAGTACTACATTAGCCACGGATTCGTCATAGGTGTGTCTCATGGCGTTTAAAGTACCAAACTCAGTTAAATCTATTAACGGACCCTGTCGACGTATTAACTGTGTTTTCGCTTTAGCCAGTATCATCGCAGATAAATCATTCTCTAACTGCATATCTACTACGGGATCATTTACACGACGATCATCTTCCACACCTAACAGTATATGACTACCTAACTCTGTAGACATGAATTGAAGGAGGGCCTTTCGGTCCTCCTTCGTAGCTGCTACTGAGATTATCGTACTAACTGGCTCATCACCTTGGTAGAGATTACCTGATTGTAATTCCCACCCTGCCGTAACATCAGACAAATTAACCACTAACCAACGCTGTAATAAATGCCGATGGCAGAACTCACCATGACCACAATAACAGCCGAGGATTAAATCAGTAGGCTGTAGTTTATCGAGGATCTCAGTAAGCTTAGTTACTAGCTCTATTCGGTGTGACTCCAGCATCGCGATGTACTCCACCGTATAGTCTTCCGACGTTAGTTGCTTACGTTTATAAGCTTGGAGTAAATCCCAGGTAGGAGCTAGATAGTGTTGTGCAAATGGACCACCTGATTTACGCGTCACATCCAAGAACATGACACCTTTACCACGTGGTATTTGTTTACCCAATGATAAATGGGATGTGTGAATACGCATATTCAGTCCTTATAGTTTAAAGGTAAAGCCGTTAGCAACACACCAGTCGTGCATTTCTACCGTACCGATAGGTTGTGCATCAGTGACAGGGAATTCCCACCAATTAACCGCCCCAGTATCAGCCAGATCATATTTACCTAGCAGCAATCCTACTAAGGTCTGTACTACCTGTGCATATGTGGACATATCACCGTATTGTAGAAAATCGATCTGATCATCTTCGGTAGTTTTCTTCAAACGATCAAAGGTAGTTTTATCACCTAATATCGTTAACATACGCAGCATTTTGATAATCACTGCTTGGGCATGTGCATCGTAACGTAGTGATTCTCTTACTGCAAAGCTGATCAGTTCAGTACGCATTAACTCTTGGTTAGCACGCACTCGCTGCTGATGGATACCGATTTCTACAGTGACAGGATTCTTCAGATATTTCACCATGAAATCCATTAGTCCTGGCTGTACCACCATCTGGACTTTATCACTGACTGTGTAATCACAGTTAATATCGATCAATGCTGGCACATGATCAAAGTCGGGGTGATATTCTACAGTAAAACGTTTGCCGTCAAATACGGTTGGATAATCTGTACTATTTACTACCACAGTATCGGTACGTAGTTGATCAAAGACGATTGCAGTACCAGTAGCTTTACTACCCATCGCTACTACTTGCATACCTTCTAAATACAATTCCAAATCATGTAATTTTAATTGCTGCATGTTTATAGGTCCGTTAAGTCAGGGAAACTTTCTTTTACTACTGCACTGAGTTGTTGTTGTCGTACTGACTCAGCTGCACCAGCAGGTATATATTTAGTTGTGTGTGTTAACACCTCTCGCATACCAGCTGTGGCTTTGATGTAATAGCGTAGACTTATTAACTCAGTCTCTGCTGTATCATGATCCCAATTAGGACTGATCCAGTTAAAGAACGCTAAGAACTCCGCCCCGATAATGTTATATGCCCGTGTCTCACTAGCGCCGATTTGGTACGAAGCTACAAAGCTACCAATGATATCGTCCATGATCGCGTAGGTACGATCGTGACCCATCTTTTCACACAATGATTTACAGCTAGTGAAATTACCATTCTTGGCAGCACGAATAGCCAACTCCTCTAACATCTCATTGAGATCATCGGAGTCTTGCATCTTCTTAATGATATCGTCTACTAGGTCAACTAATCCCCAGTCAGTCGCTAACCCTAAGAAGTACCGTAAGCCTGCTGCTTCTGCATCTAAGTCAAATAGGGATAATACACCACTATCCCCAGCTAATGCATTTAAGACCCCTACGATCCCACTGGCGTTATCACTCTCATAACCTTTGATGGCGGACTCTATGCCGTTATACGCGACTTTGAGTCCTTTCATCCCAGTCATATCTTCTAACCCTTTAAACAGATCGTTTTTCGTACTGTTTGAAAGGTCACTAAGAGTGCCAGGGATGTTTAAGGATTTCTCGAGTCGGCGTTTTAACACCGACATATCGAGTTTATTACCAGTAGAGGTAGATTTGATCGCATCTTTCAATGCATCGGTAATCGTCTTTGGACTGACGTTAGCGTCCGTTAAATACGACGTGGCGCTATCTAGCTCCACAGGATTTTCTTTATACGTGTTGGCTGCCGTTAGGACATCCTCACGATAGACATCTTTAGTTACCAGTGTGTCTTTCGGCCCACTGGTGTAGATGCCCGGTGTGATCATAGACATTATTCATCACCCTCATCCAATATATTCAAACGCTGGTCATCCATATCAGCAGGTAACGAGGAGTCTTCAGTAGGTAGCTCTGTCAGCAGTGATTCAGCTGCCACAGTACGCTGTACCATATTAGGTCCTTGCCAGACGTCGATGGTGACACGGATACGCCGGATATCTACTGCTTTCAATCCCCGCAAAAACTGCAACCACGATGGATTACGTCCTGTCAGTGCACTGACAAGGTTGTTCCGACATTCGTTACGTCGGTTCGAAGTTTGTTCTGGGACGTTCAATGGATCTCTAACGTATTTATCAAACGTGTGATTCCAGCGAGCGTAGGTAAAGTTATACTGCGAGACGATCCCCCAGAACAACTTCCCTAACATCCCTTCTGATTTCTTCGCCTGTGCGATTGGATCTTCCAATGCGATTTGAATTTTCTTTTTGCTCATATATACCTCGATACTCAACAGTACCTGAAGTTATAATACGTTTATCAAACTGTCCAATGCGAAATTGATAGACTGATAAACCCGTTTTGGTTTGGTGATGTAGTATTCCGTAAAATCACGATTATAGTCAGCATTTAAATGTAATAAGATTTGATTTAATACGCACTCGAGTTCACGCACTAATATATCCAAATCCTGGTACATTTCATTTTCATCTACTAACCACTCATCTAAACACCATTTACGACTCGTAGCCCGCATCCATTCGGGATAAGTCTCGTAGTATTTCTGATGACGATCTGTAGACGTGACCGCACTCGCAATCAAACGTAATTCTATTAACAGTAACCCAAAACTACTGGCCGAGGAGTTTACTTTTAAGCGTAAACGTTCCTGGGCAGTCAGTGTTCTTTCGAATCCTTGATAGCTGCCACTAACCCTAACATCGTGTCCAGGTCAGTCACTATCGGCATTCTATGAGTATCTGTGGCATTTGCATCATCAACCGATTGCCATTTGTATAATATATTTCTAAACCAGTTTAGCATAAAGGTGTCCTCTATGACTACTAAAGCATTCCAAGATATGAACGCAGACGAGCGCATTGAGCTCACTCAACGCCTACGTCATGACGTGATTACCAAACTCACCACTGATGAAGCTGGTGCAGTAGCAATTCCCCTAGACAAAGATTCCCTGTATTTAATCCGTGACTTTTTAGGTGATACCACCAAAATCGAATTGAACAAGAAACGCTTCGATTTGGATACCATGGTAGCTGAGAACGACGCTAAAGCAGCTGAGCTCCTCGAAACCGTAGTTAGCCAATTCACCTCACCTACTCGTGGTGGTCAGCGTACCGGTAGTGTCCCTAAACCAGACTTATCAATGATGCCTTCGTTTGAAGTATCTGACGGTGAGAAATCTGATGTTGGCGATACCGTGGATATCGACCAGATTAATGATACAGGGCGTACCCACTTTAAAGGTCCAACTCCTTAGGGTCCAGCATACAGAACAGTTGCACGTCTAACGCTTCCATAGTGATAAAGGGTGCCATCGTCGCTTTGGCTGTAGTGAATGGATTGGATTTCTCGCGAATAGCTTTGTCGATTAACTCTGGGTCTTCTGTATGGATGACCGCTGGATAATTAAACACTACCCGAGCTATTGGATGTTCACCTACTTCTGGATGTACTGTTAACCACCCAATTAAGTCCCGCGTAAATACCACCTCGTAGCTCTCTTTGATGAGCTGCGGGGTAAGGTCCTGTGTGCTTATTTCAGTAACAGAGACTTTGACGCTATCTAAGAGTAATTCCCGTAGTACCGTCACCATCTCACGCTGAACCTCCTCAGAGAGATTATACGGGTAGGTATTGAGGATTAACTCTACTGGTTCAAACACTGGCGTAGTAACACCACGCATCGCTGCTACACCAACCACTTCCCGGATATTTACCATCAGTTCAGTAGAGACCGCATCATAGAGAATCGTCTCATTCCGCCCCTGATATTTCTCCAACCACTCCTCTTTTGGTATATCCCACCGTTTCCAAAAGAAGTCATCCTTCCGTTTACGATAATCACCGATATCTTCTACCGCGAACTTCTCTGGCCAATGTTGGGCTAATACTGCCATTGGTGTATCGATCAAACAATCTAACTCAACGAGAATTCTCTGCTTTACGGACATTTAAGATCACCTGTTCGTTAAATTGTACCACAACATCATACATTAGAAAGAATAACATCACTAATGGTGTATGTAGTGCTTGTGGATCAGCACGCTCTTTTATCCCTACTGGGATTTTTGGATCTTCCAGATAGCGTGTTACTGCAGTACACATCAATGTGACTAAATGATCATAGCCATTAGTCTCTAAGCCATCCATGTGCGTAGATAGTCCTACTACATAATCAAATAGCCAGAGGTTAATAAACTCTTCCAGTGCTAAATCTTCATCCATGATAGACTCAGCGATCTGGTCGTGGATATTCGCCATCAGTAATGTCAAAGGTTTATAGCAGAATCTACTAGAGAACATCTGATATAAACTAGCACCCTGTTTGGCACCTTCTTCAGTTAAACGCAGTCGATCTACATCAGTAGTTAGACGTTTAAACAAATACGAATGTGCTTCTTTACGTAGATCCATTTTCGTTAACCCTTATTTTATTTTAAACTATTACCCAGGTGCATGGCAGTAAAGATCGCCCCAGTAGTTTTAGTTGATTTAACACGTGTGTTAGCACTACCTTCAAACTCTTGACTAGAGTGCCCAGTCTGACGAATCTGTCGGTCTACTACTTGAGCTGCTTTAGTATCACCACCACGAGTACGCATTAACTCTTTTAACGTCGCATCATACCCTTTCGCAAACATAACGTAGGTCTGTGGGAATGAGAAGCTACTACCCTTGGAATCACCTGTAGGTTGGCCAGTGAGTTTATCGATAGTGCGGTTGTGTTCAGCGATGGAGATCTTTTTATCGATCATCTGAGATTGTCGACGTACTGGTAACTCTAACAAGATATGCTCATACTTAGTTAATGAGCAAGCACCAGTTTTGGGATCAGTTAACCATAACTGCTGATAGAAATCATACCCTAACTCTTTACCGATAGCTACGTTCCGACTAGAGTCGATATCTACTGGTGAATTGTTAGGCGCATAAATCATTATCCGCTTTTCTATATGTTTAACCAGATCGGCATCACTAAGTGTTTTAAATATCTCTTGATACATCTTAGTATTCAGACCAGATGGATCGATCTTACCGACATACTGTAAAATGATACCTTCGATCTCTTTACGTTGTTGAGGGGTCATGGTTTTGGTCCTATATATCTTCGAGTGACGAATCGGCCGTTTTGACGGGCGAGTTGATACATAGAATCTGAAAACTTAGATCCCGGTTGATTCAATAAGATCACTACATGCGCTTTTTCCACTAAGGCTAGATTACGTGCTTTTAAACTTAAGGCACCGTAGTCACCATCAGTCTCATCTTGATTACAACTCATTACTACGCATTCAATTTTACTATTGCGGGCATAGCGCTGTACAACCGACTCTACCCCAGGTAGATTACCTGTTAAGATACGGAAGTTATCTCGTAGTTCAAAATAGCGTAAGATCGCTGATAAGTGCCGTGAGATCTGATGTGCGTTAGTACAGGTTTTATCTCCAGAGATTAAGATATTAACTTTATCCTTAGACTCCTCTGGAATATCCTGTAAGAACTGTCGAGCAGACTCTTCGATGGAGTGGCCAAACATTACCCCACTATCTAATGCAGTTTCGAGTTTCTCAAATATCATATTGGCCATCATAAACTCCTTAACTGCGGTAAATATCCCACGCCACTGGCGCGAACTCCCGCTCGATGTCACTAATCCAAAACCGTAGGTACTCTTCACTATCTACACAGTCCAATACCTGTCTAGCCCGTGTGATATCACCTTGGTAGTTTTTCAGCCGTACTTGTTGTAATAACCAGCTATTCAAACGACTATTAATCTGAGTAACTATAGTATCCCAATGCAGTCTATTATCCATACGGTTAACTGATAGATTAACTTCCTGGAAAATGTCCGTGGTAAATTCTGATCCGTAACGATCAAATACCCTTCTTAATCTGTTGATACAATTAATCACGTCCATATAAGACTCCTAGAGCAGTGTGGCGAACCACACTGCCTGTAATATATTTAAGGGTGCTTTTTCAAGACCTTACAGACGTAGTCGCCGCCGGCCATCTGTAACAGCGTCATCGCTGTAATAGTCGGTTTCTTGATTACATCTTTCTGATCGACAAAATACCAGTACTCAACCGTATCAGCTAAAATCTCATCCCAGTCGTAGCCCAGCTCTTTGATCTTAGTATACAGCTCAGCTGGCTGGAGTTTCAGAGCCAGATCCATATCAAACCAGTTGATATGCATGTATGCCAATGCTGCGGTAATTGCCATCGCACGAGCGAACTTCTGATCTTCCATTAATAACTTGCGAACTGACTTACGAGTGAAGAATAACTCTGGGTACAAATGCAAAGTAAAGCCTTGGTTATTCCCTTTGACTTCCATCCCGTAATTACCTGCATATTCACGCAGGTAGTAGAATTCAGTTAAACCTACCAGTAAACCTTCACGTTGTGAGAAGATCAAATCCAGGAATGCCCCAGTCGGACCACCTTTACCCCGTAGCTGTTCAAAACGCACCACCATCAAATCAGTATCACCCATAACTTCTGGTTTGATTGGATGTGGGAATAACGGGAGTTTGGTGTTCTTATCCAGTAAAGGACCAGATGCAGTAGCAATGAAACAACTGTTAGTTAAGAAAGTGAAGTTCTCAGGTACCCCTTTGAGTTTCAAATCCCCTTTCAAGCCAGACAGCTTTTTATGCGATGGTGCGTACATATCCATTTTAATCTCATCGCCTGCATGGGCAGTGAGATTCATGTAGTACATACTAGCAGCTGCCACTGTAGGCATCTGTCCCATCATCTGTGATTTAGCGGCACCTGATTTCATTGCTTCGGTGTTCAATGCTGAATCACCGACATTGTTTTTGTCATGCATGTTTTCGACTGAGTTAACACGCAGACCTGAGAAACTATCGACATCCAGTATCCACGGTGATGGCATTTTACGGCTTTCACCGTTCAATTCCATAAACGGAGTCACACGTAAATCTTTTTCTTTGATGTTACGACGATTGGTCATCTCATCACGGTATTTCTTCCACCACTCATCCCCTAACTCCATAGACGAGTCAGAGATGTTCCATGAACCACCTTCTTCCAGTAGCGATGGAATATCCAAATGACGCGCTTCTGGGATATTCTGCTGGAAGGCTTGTAAACGAGGAATACCACCAAATGAGTTTTCACTGTCATACGTTTCAAACCACTCAGGCTGATAGCGTACTGCTGCGCGCATACTGGTAGCTTTGGAGGCAGCGGTTTTAAAGGTATTACCTCGACCTGCCCAACCCATGATATGAGACATACCGCCGTTTAGGTACCATAGACCGTTTAAACCACGGTGGTAAGACCCTGTCATATGGTCTAATAAACTGAAAACGTTAAGCGATGGACGTACTGCCGAAGCGCGTTTAGCGCCTGCTGGACCTGCCATGTTTCTATACTCCAAATTCGACTAAGTTCACAATATTGTATTGTTGGTTTTTTAAAAGAGGTTTCTAATGGACAAGTTATCCACCGTATTTACTACTCCAATCGGATTGGAGTTATTTGGTCTTGATAAGATCGTCAACTACCTGAAAGACCGACAGATCTTTACCAAAGCCCGTGGTCTCGTTACGGGACTGTTCAGCGGCTTTAAATCCAACTCGATTAAGATCGAATCAAAACTCGATGTTAAGCTCCACGGTTGGTTAGAGCGTGAATCGTATCTCGTGTTAGAACACGTAGAGGTGTATATCCCTCGAAATATGTCAGTGCCCTACACACAATACCAGTCAGTGTTATTAAAAATCGCTAGTGAATTAGCCACCTCTCGCAAAGTATTGCTATCACAAGCGATCGCGACTTTTGGTTATTACATTAATTCACCGGCATCACTGCGTGCCCACTCGATTAGACCCGGCGATGTTATTGGTAGTGCATTGCCACCTAAAGCGAATAAATGGTTAACAGATGCCGCGGCACAGATGTCGACTTGTCTATCACCAGCCCAACTAATGGATACTACTCCATTTACTAAAGCATTTCAACGCAATGGTGAAGTAGCTGAAGTAACTCAGGTAGCGCATGAGTTATATAGTACCGTAGTACTAGCACAGGCTACACCAATCGAAGATGAAGCGATGCAGTTAATGGATTTAGCTGAGAAGCTCTTTGATATGATTAAAAACGACCCGCTGTATCAAACTGTATCAAAACCAGTCATGGATGATTTGGTACATCGTTTACAATGTGCAGCGGAATGGACTGAGTTTTATGCAACCTACGCTCACCAGCTCCAGCAGATGGCAGTCGCTATCTCTGACACAGTAGCTAAACTGACTAAAATCGCTAAATCGTGACAAAAAATAAAGTACTTACCTTTCGGGGTAAGTACTTTATTACATTATGCTGTCTGGACGATAGCTACGTGTTTATCGAGATGCCAGACGATATTCGTGATCTGCCCATCTAACTTAGTTTGTAGTAAGTGTTGGTAGAACATATCGGCTAAGGTCTGATACCAGGCGAACGGTGGGAGTATCCGCACTAACGCATCCGGTAGTACGTCGTTCAACTCAGTAATACCCGACTCTCGTAACGAGTTAATCACGTCTTCAATGACCTGTACGAACATATGTAGTCCAGTAGATAAATCATTAAAGACATCTATAAACAGCTGTTCGAAATCCTGACCTTGTTCCGCACACCACCAACACGCATCTTCGTAGAAATCACCATAACAAACTCCTTCAGACCAACCATCAAAACAGACAGTAGTACATGTATGTTGAAAGTAGGTATGGACAAACTCACGGATAAATGTGGGTAATCCAGCTATTTCATATCTAGTATAGGTGTCTTGCCACCCTAGCCTTAAATGCTCCTCAAGCTCCTGAGAGAGCTGTAGTACGTATCGCATCGAATATACTCCTTCTAATCCAGGTAGAGAGCCGAAGCCCTCTACCTGTGTATTAGTCGTTAAATTTAACGGGGTCTTGATCACGATCTAGATGTCGGTAATTACGGTAATTCCCACACCACACCCCATAGCTATCATCGGTGATAATGATAAATGCATATCGGAATGTAATTTTAGAGAACCGCCAGGTTACTGCGAACACCCGTGGGTGATCGTCCGCTAATCCAGCCATCATGTTCCTGGTAGGTATATCGATACCGCGTGCAAAGATAGTAGGTATTAGTGTATCCGTGCAGGGATTGGGTAAATCGAGTTTGACCGACTTCGAAGTCATGTTATAAAACTCTGACATCTTCGTCTGACCAGCAGAACCATCTTTCTTCAGTGCCGTAGTATAAAACAGATCAGTTACTTCTAACGACTGTAGTGCCAGCGGTGTAAAGTCACGACACTCTGGTATCACATGCCCTTGTTGTAACAGATGACTGTATAGCACCGTACGCAGTAGTTCCTCCTCCTCCTCTATCCGGTAGGATAAACGAGGTGGCCTTAACATCTTCGAGATGATCTCTTCCCGACGGGTAATTAAGTCATTACGAGCGTTTTTGATCCACATCGTTTCTGCAGTACCGTGAAGCTCTTCCCAGATAACTTTAGGTAGTAACAGATTCGAGAGGTTGATCATATTGACCACTTCAGACTGATACATGACGTTAGTGGTGGCCCACATCTTAGACTGATGATAATCGCGTAAGCGCTCGATAATCGACACTGGACTATTAGTTAACACTAACCCAAACCCAGAGTCTGATTTCTTCTTACCCAATAACTCCACATCATCTTTGGATTTACTGTGGTCACCGACGAAGTAGTGATGGTAATTAATACCGTCAATCTCTGTCTGTCGTGTAGTCCGTCCAGTAAAGCTGTAGCACCATTTCGTCCGTATCGCGTTAGGTATAGGTTTCTCCACATCCCAATAACGTGCGTCACCGACGATATAATCACGCCAGGTTATATCGGTATCCAAACCTTGGTTATTGATAGCGCGTATTACTCCAGAGGTAGCACATCGATCCGCACACTCATTACCAAAGTGTTCAGCATGGGCTTTAATCCACTTGAGCTCTAAGCGCCCTGCATATTCAGTACGTACCGCCAGGATACGTTCCCACAAATCACGATGCGCTACATCATCGCCATCTGACTTACGCCACCCTTTGGCGATCCAGTTATCTAGGTCGTTGTTAAACCCTTTTACCAGATACTGACTATCCGCTTGGATAAAGTAGTATTCGGCTTTATGTGGGCAAGATTCAAACACTTCTAAGAAAGCTGACAATTCACAGCGTTGTGCTGAGGCAGTTAATCCACGCCAACCGTCGACGAGCCGAACTGTATCACAATCTTTAATCACACCCGCATCTTTTAGTTTGATACTGTAATCCCATTTACTGTATTCAGGATTATACTCAGCATCTTTCAATTGATCGCCAGTAGGTTTAGGACGATAGCCATCCGGTGTTAATATCACATCAGCATTAGCGTAGCGACAACCAGGCAGCGTATCAAAGAAATACCCATGGATACCCCAACCACCACCAGTAACTTCCTCACTGGTACGGTTGCCACCGTCTGTATAGAGTACTGCATATTTAAATGAACTCATTCTGTATACTCAGCAATGACTGCACGTACTTCAGGCAGTACTGCAATCTTAGATAAGAAGTTGTAATAACGCGCACAGTGATATCCCTCTTCGATGGCATCGTGTAACGCGATATGTTTGTGGTACTGGCCATCAGGACAGATTTGTGCCAGTGTAAAGCCAGAGGCTTGTGGTAAATCCACCGCGGCATAGAAACGATCGATGGTACGAGAGGAGTCCATCATGCGCATTAACAGTGGATAACGATCATAGCCGTAAGAACGCACGACGTTAGTCATAATCACATAGTCAAAATCAGGACCACGCATAGCGATAGGCATATTCCATTTCTCACGATCATACTTCGCTAAGAACGCTTCTAACTGATCACAGCAGTCACGTAGTGTAACTGGGTTAGTTACCTGCCAGTTATGATCACGTGCTACCAGTGACGGATATTTAGGATCAGAACCAGAGTACGCCCACCACTCGTCAGTACTAGCACCGATGGTTCTATCTGCTTGGGTAGCGTCATCAGGACCCATTAACCATTCAGCTGAATCTACACGCTGCATAGTCTGTACGTCAAACACGGCAATACCTGCAGCTAATACATACGCAGATGGTAGGAAGTCACGGGTTTCTAAATCCAGTGACGCAACATAACGTGGGATTTTCATAACAGCTGCTCCAGTAGTAATACGAGGTATGATATATATTTATATCACTATACGATACGTGCTACTGTCATAAATAACCAGAGGTAGGCCGAAGCCTACCTCTGATTCGATTACGGTTTGTTACGCTTATAAGTCCGTGTAGAGGGACCAGATGGACATACTACAGGTGTATCCAAGGCACTTTCTAAGTAACCATTGGTGGCGCGGAGTTTCTCGACCTCTTTTTCTAAGTCATCGATATCTTTATTGAGATCGGCTAGTTTTTCTTTAGTCGTTTCTAATCGGACGGCAGCTTCGATCTTCTCCCCTTGAAGATCGTACACTTTCACCAGCGCTAACCCCAGTAGTGCTGCTAACAATACCGAAGCTAAAAACAGGATTACTCCGCCCGATTTACCCCCCTCCTGTGCACGTTCACTATCGGCCACGTCTTTTAATCGCTCCAATAACCACGGTACAAATAGCTCACTAAACAAAGCCATCATATTATCTCCTTGCTCTTGTTTTCATTTTATGTTAATACATTACCATATTACCCCCTAAGTGTCAAATGACGACGGAGTCTTAAAATGTACATATTGAAAGGGTTTATTAACATCGATGCGTTAGCCAACAATACCCCGGGCTCTGTGGCTGCTTTAGGGGAGCTTTCGAATGCATCGATGACGTACGCTATCGAGAAAGGTTATTACAATCGTGAGAATCTCGAAAATGTAGAGTTAGTATCATTTACTTCCCGCTATGATACTGCCACGACCACTGGTCCTAAGATCGCAGTACCAGCTAAATACTCAGATCACGTATTAACCGTAATGCAGTGGATCTTTAATCAATCCATCGCAGATAAGATTAGTAATGATGCTGAAGCGTTCCGGACTTTACTCCTAGCCCAATACGGTACTATTATCGATGATTGTGAAATCGGTAAAATGGTAGTTGAGAAAGGGAATTGGTTACCTTCATATATCGCTTGGAAATTTGATACTGCCGGCGAAGATAATGCTATCCGCATCTGGTTATCAGATGATGCATTTAAAACACAATACGACGAATATCAAATCGTAGTGATACCACCGATTGAACCTGTGGATATTTTCCAGCGAGTTAAATCTATCGTCGCGCCTAAATTGGCTGAGTTCACAGTACCTGGATTACATGTCCGTGTATTAGAGAAAACTAAAGGCGAGCCATATACATATCTGATCTCGAAGGATTACCCGTGGTATGACCGCGAAGATCCTACTGCGACTTTGATGACTACTTGGACTGTCGCGATCTATGGTATCGCTGGTAATAACCTCGAAGTTATTAAAGATGCATTAGCTGATTATATCCTGGCTAATTCGACTTATGATCGGGATGATTGGATTCCGGTGTTCCCAGATATCTTCACGAATACTGAATTTACGTTTATCCCATTCTGGCAGCGTAGATCAGTCGTAGATGAGACCGTACGGGGCTCCCTATACTCCCCTATAGTTCCATATGATGGTTTACCAGGATTTGCTGCAAAATTCACCAAATACGTGCCAGTAGAGCACTTGCAGAAATATTTAATGCTCGCAGGCATCCAATATAAGTCTATTGCCTCAGTAGTAATTGGTGGAAATGAGAATCGTAATAAGAAATACTTATTGACGGATTATTTCCCAGATTACGCATTGATCTCCACTACCTCTATCGATTTTAATCGAATGTCAGCATCTACGGTTGAGTTTATTACTAAACTCACTACCGCCGTAATAGCTGCTGAAGAGATGGATGAGTATTCGTATATCGGTGCGACTATGTCACGTATTACCCGGGATGGGATTCTCTATGTGGGATTCTCACATGAAGACGTGAGCTTCTTGGTAGTGTCACGTGGATCACTAGAAAAGATCTTAGCAGCATCGCAGATGCAAGGATAACGAGGTGATCTATGGCCGAACGTATTCGTAAGTGTATTACTCCGCCGATTAATGCGGCGGGGATATTTACTGCTTACTCCCCATTTACCCTACCGATCAATATCGTGTATCGGTGTGATGCCATTCGAACCTTTAAAGAGTTAATCAAAAAAGGGATCAATGTCTTTACTACCTATTACGAACCGAAAGGGTTATCCGAAGCTACATATCAAGTAGACTACGATTTAAATGCATCGATCGTTACTTTAGTATCGGGTACTGGTGAGTTTATCTATGTACCTAATACTTATATCGAATCTTACCCTGGCGATGCTGGAGTAGTTTATAATCGTAAAGTATTGGTGATCGAACTCGGTATGCTACCTACTCAAATGGACGTAGATTATATCTTCCCATTAGTGGAAGACTTAGTACACAAAAATTTAGGGGTCGCTAATACTGCATCGGTAGTGACTGCACCTTATACTGGAGTAATCACCCATGACCAACATGTGACCCTGGAAGCTTCACGATTAGTCGCTATTCGTGGTTATACGACGATATACGAACAGCTATTGGCTACCCAGAAACAGTTAGAGTCATATCGTACCCAAAACGAACAGTTGATGTCAGTAATCGCTGCACACCCAGAAATCGTCACAAAAACTTAATAGTACACAGACATAAATCTACCCTAGAGAGCGATCGCTCTCTAGGGTAGTATGCCTTTATGTTTACACGATCTAAACCATCCGTCGACGGTCTAGATAACAATCGCCTTTCTCCATCGTCCGTCGTTTTTGTGGTGTCCCATTCGGATCGATGGTAATGAGACGTGTAGTGTGGACCATAGATTCACTCACCACGGTGGTGTAGCGATCTGGTCGTGGGCACTTGGACTGTGACAAGGCCTGACGTTTCGAGACGTTAGCAATTGTGACAGGTCGCGGTAGATGTCGCTTAACTATTGGTGAGTATACCGCAGTATTCGCCTTTAGTTTCGCAAAGATACCAGCACGAAAAGCAGCTACTGTTTTAGCTTTACCATTTCGGTGGTAGAACAAATTGTAATTCGCCGCAGCGAAGTCCGGCATGATCGATGCCGCTGTTCGGTTACTGCGCACGTGCTCTAACTTCACCACCTTTTGTGGGGAGATGATGTGAGCTAAGTACAAATCACCAGGTGTTACACGTCGAGCTAAGTTCTCATTTAAATAGCGGCGGTTCTCCTTGATATATTCGCCACACATCAGCGCATTTGCATACGCATCGGTACGACGAGTGTTACGCGCCAGACCATATTTTTTACCATAAGTTTTGAGTGTAGTACGCCATGTACGTCCAGTAAACTGACACACACCAGATGCACTACTTTTATTACTTTTCGCGCGATGATTTAAACCACTTTCAGCGCCACCAAAGCCCGCGAGTATATCAACCGTTACACCGGTGGTCATTGCAGCTTTAGCAATGAGCTTTGCATTATGATTGATATCAGGAGCTTTAGTACGTTTTGCTTCTGCGTATTGCAGGTGACCCAATGTCACCACGAGCAGTAGCAGGGTAGTTAAGAATCTATTCACAGGAAATTACCTCCATCGGTTGTTTGGCGTTAGGTATCACCTTTGTAGTAGCCGTATAAAACCGACTACACGCGATTACCCCTACCGTTACACAGCCCCCGTTGGTAGCAAGCACTCTCCTAGCTTGCCACAGGTCGAGACTATTAAAAACTAATGTATTACCTCGAAGTCGCACATTAGTAAGGTTTGGACTGGTCTGGATTAAAAGGAATGATGTTATTGCGGAGTAGCAGCCGGCGTTATCGCATGATTGAACTGCCCCACATACATCCGTGGAATTTGAAACGGTTTATCGTAAGGTATCACCTCCTGTAATTTACACAGCTTAATCGGTGGGAGATAGCGTAAACAGTAGAGAGGAAAGTCACAATAGCGACCGTCGGCTGTTACGATATAACCCAGGGTTTGAATAACACTAAACAATGCCCCAATGTGATACACACCACCTGGCACATCACATAAGATATTTTTACCAATCTGATCTGCAGTTAACGAACACGCCAGCTGTATGGATTCTACGGTAGGACGTGCGATACATTTCGGTGGGTTTTTGGTACCGCGATCGTTATGTACGAATATACGTTCCACGCCAGATAGTGTTTTTACTACCGGTGTGATTTCACTGCTGTGTGCATTCACCATATAACGACTAATATACTCGTGATACGCTTTAGAGAAATTCAACTCCGTGCCATAGATAGGCTCTATAGAGATCAATGCCAGCTGTGGATCATCATCTTTATTGTCTTTAAAGATCGGTACAGCGATCTGAGCGCCGCGTAAGCTCAGAGTATTTATATCAGGATTAAAATGAGATAATTGTTTTAAGTAAGGATGCATGTAAACCTCCGCGCTTTAAGCACGAATAATGATTAAACCAATGAGAGATTTCCGTACCAGACCAGGGTACCTAGGATAATATATATCTCTCTTTGGTTACGTTCTAATTAGTAGACCACGTGCTCAGGTAACATCGGGTTACCTACAGTATCTAATATACGTTGTAAGTAAGTATCACCGATCAGGTTCTTAGCTGTCTTCGATACTAATACTTCAATGTTATTATCCGTTAATCGTGTACACAGGTGTTTAGAGGCACTATGCCAGAAATTCGGTTTAGTTGGATGGGCTTCTACAAAGCATAACTCTGTACCGCTATCAGTAAAGATATATAGACGAGGCTTTTCAGCAGCCCCTGGTGCAAACGACATCGCCATCGGTGTTTTAGAAATCGGTAGATGACTTACTTCGTTTAACAACGCTTCAAAATCACTACGGGTTAAATGCACAGCACGAGTGTGAGATTTACGACGATCAATTAACATAATAGAAATCCTTTTATTGCATGGTAACATGCTGGTTATAGACAGTAGGTAGTGTTACCCCATTAGGGTCGATTACTACTGCCGCAGCATGAGTTAGTTGATAATGAGTAGATGCATCGTGGGATACCATAAATACTGAGGAGTGGTGTCCACGGTCTACCAGTGATTTAATAAAGTCGATCATCTTTGAACGATGGTATTCATCAAAGCCTGACCCGAGTTCATCTAAGAACAGTGGAAAGCCTTCTAGACCCATCGCTTTATAGACAGCTAACATAAATACAAAGTTAATAACTTCTTTCTGTCCTTTTGAACCTAAACTAATATCCGGGATTTGAAAGTCAGCATCATTAGCCCAGAATGGGAACTTATAATCTAGCTCGCCGTCAGTCACATCACACGGCAGTATACGCATCTCATAACCCCAAATCCGATTTACATAAGCAGTCATGAAATCAGTGATTTTAGTGATACATTGATACAGATGTTTAGCGAGGATACCGACATCGGGTGATAACGCCCGGATTATCTTCGATACTGCTGCTTGTTTTACTTCTAACTGGGTCAGATGAGCCTCTAATCGTACTAACTGTTCACGATCACGTTCCATGTCTTCATATCGCTGTTTGGCGATAATCAACACATCCCATAGTTCCTGACGATGTTCTTTGATAGTAATCGTACGAGCCTGTGAGATCAACGTAGCGACTGCTGACTGTCTTTCTGATACTAACTGACCAATCTGTCCATCGATGCGCTGTAAATGCTCCATACGCTGTTGTGTGTTATCTAATAACGTTAACTGTGCATGTACATCACGTTGACGTAATTGGATTTGCGCTATCTGCGCATCTAACTCACCACGTATCACTTTTAACTCACCGATGTTTTCAGTTTGAGTAGCTTGGATTAAACGAATGTCATCATCTAAACGACGACCACGGAACTCCAGTCGTACTAACGACACTGCACGCTGTAACTCCTGTCCGAATCGCTGTACTACAGCAATATGCTCGCGTGGTTGTGTGGTATATGCAGCTACAGAGGATAAATGCTCGAACAGTACTGTAACAGGACCGGTACTAAACCGTTCCAATTCAGAGAGCTGTCGCATCGTTTCTGTTAAGCCACGATAGACATCAATCTGAGACTGTAACTCAGCTAACTCTGTCTGTGTTTTACCTAGTAGCTCTCGTCCCTGTACACACTGTTGTTGTAACTGTGCTAACTCGTCAGGACGAACACCCGGTTTAAACTGGTGTTTACATTGTGGACAATCTACATCGGCGGTATGTCCGATATGTTTTAAGCGATCCTCACGCAGTGCTATCTGATTCGTGATCTGGTTGATACGTTTTTGTAATTCACCACCTTGAGCCACTAAAGTCTGGTAACGTTCACCGAGATTATCAATCGGGTATTGTCCACCTAACGCCGTTAAACCATCAGTTAACGTATCGCTAATGTGGCGATAGCCATTGACTGCTGTCTGTAAAGCAGACTCATCGTATTCACGCAAACGTGGGAATTGCCAATCTAATGCTAATAAATCCGACACCTGGTGGCGTAGATTATTTAACTCTGATTGTAATCCCTCTAAATCTACACGTTCAGTAGAGTCGAATTTCTCGATACGTTTCACGATATCTTCTACTTTAGAGAGTAAATGATCCTGAGTGGTCTTTAAAGCCACTAGATCGCACTCTAACGCATTTCTATCTATATTGATGAGTGATTTATCACGGTAGACGTTAGATTTCAATATCGTTTGATTGAGAGCGTTTAAAGACACATCGATCTGTGCGATAGTATCTAACGATACTGTGCTCTGTTGTGGTGCTCTGGCGATAGCACGATCCAGTAACCCGATATCATGCTGCAATACCTCTAAACGAACACGCAGTGCATCTCGTTCTTCGGTAGACTCTAATACTTTAGGTTTTAGACTACTGATTTGATTACGGGAGTCTTTAATCGCCCCGGTTAAATCGCGGTGACGTATTTTAGCCTGCTGAAAGAACTTTAAAGCGTAGGATAAATCAGATTCTGATAACTGACTAAACCAGTAGCGTCTATCTGGTGTCCGCATCTCAGTAAATAGCGTTTTACCCATTAAGATTTCATGCAGGTCTTTACTATAGTGGAATAACTCCTGTATCGTGGTGTTGAACACCGTCGGATTAGCGTTCTCTACCAGATACTCCATGGTCTCGAGATTCTGAATAGAACACTTGATCCCTTTTTGATTAATACAGGTTAATTCATACCGAGTATTCTGGAAGTTGACGATCTGGCGCCACACACCACCCTCGGTGATATCGTTCTTATTCGGGGCCTGTGGCGGGAGCATTGACATCAGTCGTGACTTACCAGAACCATTACGACCTAATATCAAGGTATATTGACCAATCTCAGTTAATTTAAACCGAGAGATATTATTTAACCGCATACCAGTAAAATGATCTAATTGAAACTCTTCGATTGCGTACATGTGAAAGCCTATCGAGTATAAGTGCTATACGATAGCTATTTCGGGTAAAAAAAAAGAGCCCACTTAAGGGCTCTAATTAGTTATGCACGATTATTTACGGGATTATCGACTCTGTTAAAATAGCCGCAGGCAGAATACCCATAAAGATAAAATGGTGCATAGTGGATTCTGGATCTGATATATCAATAATTGCATTGTCATAATTACCGTGTAACAACTCGTGGCACTGATCGATAGTCAACATCGTGTGGAGCGGTGTGATGTTCCGGGCAATTTTCCGCAGATCGGCGGCAGGAGCAATTTGCCGTAATACATCGGCATGGATAAACCCAGGGTATTGGTAAGTTTTTACATCCCCACAGATACTCAACAATTTAACACGGCGTTTATACCCGAACCGATTTAAAGTCTCTTTTAAACGATCCACGCTTAACCGAGAATCAAATTCACTCGGTACAGGTGTATTATCTACGGTATCGCCAGTTAATACCGATAAGACTTCTTCATCTGACATAACACTATCTACCATCACACGCGCAGTAGATTCATCTGGGTCAGACATCACTACACCACGATACCCTAATCGCTCTACACATTTTAACAAGCTATCAGTCGATTGATTATTAGCGTGTATGTGGGTATTGAAGCGATTAATCCACTGGGCAAATTTAACAGTCTCTAAGAGCTCCTTATACTTAGGGCTAATAATACCATTGTAATAATACACACCCAGTACGTCACCGTGTTCCAACATCCCATCAAATCCCCAACATTGCAACAACTCGCGGATATCAGCTTCTGATAACTTTGAGTTACGCAATACAGTTACTGCATACTCTGGTTTTTTAATCATCTCCTCTAAATCAGATACATCCTGAATGTCGGTCAGCAGATCCACATGGTTAGCGGCAATTATGCCATGATAACCATAAGTATTTTGGAACAGGTGTTTAACATCGTAAAGATCCAATAATTTAACATCGTATCCTAACTCAGTTAGTGCGTGTTCCATATCAGCCAATTCCAAACTACTGTAAATGGTAGTATGTGGAGCTGGTGTATCGATAGGTCGACGAGACGTACGTGTTGGATGTACTTTAGCGTCAACGCGTTCCGCATTAGACACGTGTCCTACACGCTCAGGGTCCAATACATCGCGTAACCGCAGTGATGTGTTTTGTGTCATGTCACGACCACTCATCTCACCCAATCGCAGTCTCCGTGAGTCCTGACGTATGTCGCGTCGAGCATCATGTGCCAGCATCGGATTTTCATGACGTGCTAACTCAGCGCGGCTACGTGCATCGAGTGTAGGTGCCTGATGGCGTCGTACTGTGCGTCCTATCATTTGCAAATTACAACCATACTGACTTTCCACAGCGACTACATATGTAACTCCGTCGATTGTTACAGGGTAATAATTTTTACCCGATTGTTTAAATGGTGTTGACCGTACCTCTACATCGGGCTGCAGTTGTGTTACCTCTAATACATCGCTGTAATGCAATACGTTAGTAAATGGTAACTTACCGACAATTAGATACGGTAAATCACTGTCAGGTAATTCAGCCACGTTAGCGACATTAAACACCAATGGACCTATTACTGTATATCCGAGATTAACCAATTGATGCAAATTACATTCTGGTGTATATTGCCCGAAGTGCGCACTATTGGTAGTACGTACCCCGCTACCTACGGTAAACCATGGTTCTGCTGTGACTTCTCTACCTACACACTCTTCCACTGCCCATAAACCATCTGCAGTGACTATAGAGTCGTGCGACATTTTACCACAGGCTTTCATGGGAACCCGCAGCGCATGTAAACGTATGGTGTCAGAAACGACCACCGGCGGTCTGTCTACAAAGTTTTTACTCAACTGGTGGATGTCGCCACCGAACGTGTATTCTTCTGGCAGGATGTATGCAAACCCATTAGAGATTTGTAATTGTTCAGCATTATCAGAAACGATCTGTGCGATTTCATTCAGCGTAGCTAAACGTACTTGGTTATTAAAAATGATGTATTCCATGGAGAGTATTCCTTATAGAAGTAAATAGATTAGGTAGTACTTAGCACTACCTAATTAGTAAGTATTAATTATCGATAGTGCCAATAAAACGAGATACATCATCGTATACACGTCTAGAGCATCTTACCCCTAGTACGAATGAATTACCACGACGACGATCGTAGTCTAGTGACAAAAGCATATAGTGCAATGTAGGGAAATTTTCCTTTATCTTGTTATTTAACTCAAGTTGAGATAACTCAGACCAGAATCGTAGATCCACCGTATCGTGTGGATTAGATACTAAGGTATGGTGTACCAGCAGATATTGACGGTCGCCATCTGGGAACAGTAAAGTATAATCACCACTATTGTTGGTAAATTCATTGTAATTGTTCAAGCCAGCCAGCTCGATTTCACTGAGTGTCCATTCTGGCATTACTGCACAATGATTTATGACAGTATAGTCTCCTAAATCACTACGGGCTAGTGACTCTACATCTGCTGCTTTAATGACATAATCGTTTATCACGAGGTAACTAGTTAAATCAGTAGATGCTATCCCTACACGTTTACCAACATTATTAAACACGTGTTTTACACCACTGCCAACACGGTACCAAATGTCGGGTTTACATAAAGTGGTGTGCACATACAGTAATTGGTGACCATCTGCGATCACCACAGTGTCGTAGTCTAACCAACCTATACCATTTTGTGCTACATCTGTAGTGTATAACTGTACGTATTCGTTAGTGTACACTGGCGTTTTAACGATGTTATTAATATCGATATAGCCTGTGTATCGCATGCCATTAGGTACGCCGATTAAATACCCATCCAGATTGATTACTTCACCTTTAAAACTCTCTGGTAATTTATTTACATCAGAGTGTGGTATGATGAAAGCTTGGTTATTAAAGTAGATAGGGGTTTTATTAGTTTTTGCAGCCATGATAGTAATCCTTATAAACATGTTAGTAGTTAGTAGCGCTGTGCGATACACAACGCATACCGATTAATAATTATCAATTTCATCGAGTAAATAAGCAATACCTACACGAGTTAATGACAGTGTAGTCATATCTTCGTAATCGCTAACTTCTTCGATAGCGTCCAAGATGGACTGCTCGTCTTCACCGACAGCGTGTTCATGGCCCTGGTCATCTACACGATACACCGTAAATGCATCTGGCTCACGACCATCATCTAACTCTTTAATAGCCTCTACATCATTACCGTCAATTAGTACTGGGTGAATCGCATAATGGGCCATAATCGTATCCTTAGTTAAATTCTATAGAAGATGCATTGGACTTAATGCATGAAATAATATATATCTGTAATTATTTTAACTACAATGGAGTAACTCATGGATACCTCACAACTACACTTACATTCGATTGGATTAGTCTCTGCGAATAAACCGATGTCTTCACAAGAGATCTCTGTGATCCTGGTAGAGTATCGCTTTTCAGAGAACGAAGAGATCCTCACTAACCCTACTAAAGACACCACACAATTTCAAAACAAAGACGGTACTCAAGAGTCGGTACAAGTTACCACGGATAACTCTATTACTGCGACTTGGTTTAAAGCGAATACCAACCGGGTTACTCCACCTGATGTCCGTCGTGGCGATAAAGTTAAAATCTATCGTTTAGGAGATTCAGATAAGTACTATTGGGAGGATATGAACTCTGAAGGAGTAAAACGGTTAGAAACGGTCGCTTGGTCATTTAATGCGGATCCTGCGAATGCGACTAAAGACGATCACTCTAACGCCTACGCTTTTGAAGTCTCTACCCACAATAAAACGATTACACTATCTACCAGTATGGCCAACGGCGAGAAAGCCCAGTTTACTGTACAGATCAACCCAGGTGAGGGTATTATCGCTATAGAAGATGAGAAAGGTAATTACGTCTATTTGGATTCACCCAATACCGATATTAAGTTTCAGAATGCTAATGGTACCTTTACCCGTCTGAATAAAAAGAATATCGAGCAGTACGCCCCCGATAGCATGTTCGTTAAAGCTCAGAATCTCATCGACTTTAAATGTAAAGATTTTAAACTGTCCTGTCAGACTGCGTATGTGTCGTCACAAACCACTACTGTAGATGCCACTAAAGTTACACTGAATGCACCACAGACGACCTGTACTGGTAATCTCACTGCCCGCTCACTCTCTATCGGTGGTGCTGGTGCATATGACTCAGGCTTTGCGGAGATTCGAGGTAAAGCGAGATTTTACTCTCCAGTAATATTTGATAGTTCGGTAGCATTTAAATCCAGTACGTCATTTGATGGACCAGCTGCCTTTAATGGTGGTACCTCAGGTGATCGTACTTAATACAGCATAGGTAGAGAGGAGCCCTAGGGCTCCTCTCTACTATATACGTGCTTGGTAGTTAAACATACGCGGTTGGATCGTGTCGACCCGATGTTCGCCCACTAACGCGTCATTCACCCGTGATTCATTATACCACGTGGTCGTCATAAACGCATAGTAAGGTAAGTGCGAGTGTCGGGTTTCCAGAGACCAAATACCTGCTTCCCAATGTGGCCAGTACTCTAAATTCCGACCATGCTGATCTACCAATAATCCTAGGTCATAACTATCTGACATCAGATAATTACCCTGGAAGGCGTTGCGATCAATTGGAGTTTCCACCTGATACATATTTGGGTTATCAAAGATTACCACAAAACTATACGGTGAGGTAACATATTTTAATACTGCGGCATCAGAGCGCATTTTCGATACTACCGCAGAGATCTCTACGTCATCACATTCCATAAATGACAGGTCTAGATGTTTACGAGACGTTAGTACTCGTTCGGCTAACCGTAGATTACGCAGTGAGATCATGATCGTTTGATCACCCACTACTCGTACGAAACCATCTAGTAAATGTAGATACCCACCTAGGACGATGCCGACCGTTTTGTTTTTGAGTGATTTACCGGTATTGATAATCAAACGATTATAATACGTAGTGGTGTCATCCACTTTAAATACCATCTGTGGAGTTAATGGTACTTGATCTAGCGTACCTAATCGTTCAAAGTTTAAACAGCCAGCAGTTAGATCAGTCGCTTTCCGGATAATATCCCCAGCACCTTGTATCCGTAGTCCATAGTCATGATAGGTAGTCGGTAAGAAAAACCCACCTACCGACCACAGTGCGTTTTCATGTAAGTACTGTGGGGTTACCTTAGGATGGGTGACGATCACGTCGTCGTAGTCTTCTAAGGCCACTACATGCGATGGATGATAACCACGTTTCGCCAACTGATAATTACCACCTTCTTTATAAGCTAATGGTACATATTTAGCAGTGTCAGTATTTAATTCAGGATAACCTGCATTAAGTATTAAATTACGCTCACCGAGTGAATCAAACCATGTACGAAAGGTGTCCGCACTGTAAACCAGTTCAGATTCATAATCGTATAGATTTAACGTGTAGGGTTGTGCAAACGCATCTGCTACGGCGATCTCGATATCACGGTAATTTGCATACAAATCACTGCATTTCATATCTAATATATTCACCAATAACCAACTTTGGTTGGTCTTAGATCGAACCACTGCCGGTATAGCCGGTAGGTGTATAACGTGCTAGCCATGGGACACTCCTTAAAATGATGGTAGCCAATTCTATGCAATAATTAATATTTCCCACTGAGGATATGTGACATGACTCAGACAGTATATCTATTCGACCCACATGGCGTCGATGCGAAATGTCTAATTTCGAACGAATCACGTGCAGTACCTGCCCTCGGTGGTCGGTTTCGTTGTATCATTCCGAGTGCCGCTCCCTTCTATAGAAAAGGTGCAGTAGTTAAGCATGGTGCACGTGTATTAAAAGAAGGTGTTGATTTCTACTTTGGACATCAGTATGTCCGTGGTACACATCAGACTGCTCAAATGATTTACGGCAGTATCTTGATTTTGGATGAGACAGTAACTACTCCAGTCACACTTAGCTATCAAACATTAGGTGGACAGTATACGGTTACCGACGCTCGCATTACTGCTTATTTAGCTAATGAGCTTAAAGACCCCATCTCGTCTAGATGGGAAGACGTTTTAGCGAATGACCCATTTTTCCCACCGGTAGATATCGCTTATGATATCGATAACTGGACTGGTGAAGTAGCGCTGATTGATGCAGTCGAACACCTCGGTGAAGCAGTAGCTGCACAAGACCCTAAAAACTCTGATGAATACACACTTTACGATCGTTGGTTAAAAGAACAGCGTAAGATCGTAGACGATAGTCTGTGGGCTGAACATCTAGCTAATCAGAATTCTACCACTACAGGTACTGGTACAGTAACACCTGGTCCAGAAGCACCTGCTACCGGCACCGACAAAGTATTAGTAGAAGAAGCGGTTAACTATATCGGTGGTTGGGCGATTAACTCTAGTAACTTCCCTGGTGAGTGGAATAACTTCAATACCTCGGTGGGGGTAGTCTATGGGGTTAGTTCTCTATATGACTATATGTTCAGTAGTGATGTAGTGGTATACAATCCATCAGTAGATCCATCTAGCTATACTACTGAGCTGCAAGGTTTAGCGTTTGATAATATCCATGAAGGCTGGGAAGCTAGTGCAGACATCGATATCGGTGGTCAAAGTTATATATTTGAACACGATTATGGTGACCGAGTTAATTTCATGTCGACACCAGACGACATCGTTAACTACATGGAATTCGCATTAAAGTGTAATGGTTTTGATATGCCAGATCAGTCACAGTATTTGGCATTCCGATTTGAACCGCAGGGGTTGTTGTCTAATGGTGCATTATCGTTGTGGACACATGACGGTGGTTTGATCGAGCAGGTGATCTACTCTGACCCAGCCCAGGTATTACCACTGGGTAGTAAATTTGATTCGATGGGTACTGTTAGTGTCAAATGGGGTGAAAACGATACTGAGTACTATATACAGCTGTCGTATACCAGTGAAGGTACTCCGTATGAATTACGTGTACCGAAAAGTGTAGTAACTGATGCAGTAGGTGAGTTTGGTATCGGTCCTTATGGCATTGGTGCAGTCAACGTACCTAACATCGGTGCATATAACGTTACCTTCAAATACTTAGAGGCTGATACTAGCGGTACTGCACTTAAGCATTTTAACCTGTATGAATTGGTACGTGATGAACCAAACACTGCATTAGGTTTCGCACATCAACCTGCTGGTAGATTGATGTATGATGATGAGGTGTGGTTTTATGCAGACGGTGTAGTAGACGATGCTGACTCCTGGTGGATGTTTAATGACGATTTAGATACCGCGTACCACTACACACCACTCATTTGGGATGATGCAGTCGGTAAGTATGTCGTTGATACCGCATTACGCTCTACCAATTACAACGGGTTGTTGTCTGGCTACGGATTTACCAACTACCAAGCCAAGTGGGAGTTACATTACCTACGTGATCCTAACTCATTCGATAATGACACTTTACCCGAAGTCGATAACGTTACTGGGTTGATGGGGATAATCATCGGACGTACCCCAGAGTCTACTGCGGTTAATGAAACGTTTTCATTAATATTCGAATTCACTGGTGCAGGTGATGGTACTAATGAGTCTGCTCGTATTGGGGTCTGGCGTAACTATGGCGTATATGGTAAAGCACAGCGTTTAGATTACATCGATATCCCAGAACACGGTTATCGCAACAACCTAACCTATTGGGCTGATGTTAATCTCAATAGTAACGGTACTTTACCGACTGCTGTTAATATCTCAGCAGGTTATACGTCTTTGGAAGAAGGTCGTGTCCAGCTGTATTTCTACATGTTTGACGGCGGTATTGATACTACGTTATTTGATCAAGCGATACACATCGGTTTAACTGAGTATCGTGGTTTGAATCCAACTATCCGTTTAGTGGATCTGACATCTACACCAGGTGGTACTGGTCCAGTAATTGAAGCCCCTGTCGTAACCGAAGGTACTAATCCACATGGGACACTGTGGTATAATGCTAACGCATTGAAATCTGACGGTATTGCAAAGAATGCTAATCTGTTCAATGGTCAAACATTAGACCAGTTGACTGCTATGGTGAATGCGCAACAAGGTGTGGCAGCATCGTTGGGTGGGTTATTCCCGATTAATGTCGAGCGAGTAATGACTGGCAATCTGATCTTAAAAGATGCCATGGGTAGCCTATGGGTTAACAGTAGTTTTAATTATTTATCGGCTGAATTATCTGCCGGTAATCAATTACTGCAATCAATCTCTTCCGTAATACTTAAAGCAGACCATAATAAAAATACAGTCGGTGCATTTGCTTCTTTGGAATCCGGTGCCAACGTATTGAAAGTGGTCTCCTCTGGTCCAGATAAAGACAACAATAAATTGTTTTTTAACGACTACCAGGTATTTACTACCGAAACACTAGCAGCTAACGTACCGATGAATGCTAATGCTACTATCGATTTACATTACGTACAGCAATCGCCTGTGACTTTCAGTGGTAAAGGATCATCTAGTTCACCGCTTAAAGCAGATATCGCTATACCGATGGGTTCTAAAACCCAGTCTGGTAGATTAGTCTTAACATCAGACTTAACATTCGATGGAGTGAATTTAAAAGCAGCTACACCAGCTGCGATAAATAGTCTTCGACTACAGTTAGCCAACTTGGTACCTAATACTGTAACCGTGAATGGACATCGGTTAAATACCGATATCATTATCACTGAAACTGACTTAGGTGTGCAGAACATCACAAACACGTCTGACATGGCTAAACCAGTTAACGCGCAATATCAAGCGTTGTTGGAGCAGTATGCTGACGATGGACATGTACACGCGTGGGATGTTTATGATGCACCGTTAGCGACGCCTACCGTAGCAGGTATTACGCATTTCAATAACGATTTGAATGATACCATTACTGAAGCACAAACTACCGCGATTGAATCTACGGCTATTGAGAATATCTATAGCGAGATAAGTAATTTAGAATCCGCTGCTCACAGCAAGATGTTGAATAACGGTATGGATTTGGTACAGTATGGAGATAATTCATATTTACCTATACCAGCAGTGGGTGCCTATATCGCATCTGGTCCCTCTAGTTACAGTTGGTCCACAGGGTTCCTAGTTGAAAAATCTGGTAAGTTAGTGATTTTGCGTAATGGTCGTGATTTAGTTTCAGAAGTAGTACAATATGCTTACGCAGATATTGACGGCTCCGGTGTGATTAGCAATTACACTCCAACTATTACACCATATACTCCATCTGCACTGCCTGCTGGATTGCGAGTTACTAAAGTAATTCACAACACTGAAACCGCGATGCTCGTGGAAGTGATAAATTCCAGTAATGTCAGATCATTGCGTTATGTGCGATTAAATGGTACGTTTGATGGGACACAACATCATGTCGGTGCAGTGTCCGGAGTGCCGTATACCGCAGATGAAACTACCAGTATGGCTAGTCGTAATAGCCAGCGTATGGTACCGTTTATTGTAGGTAGTTATGCGTATGTGGTAGCACAGGTGTACAACGCAGCCGCTAATGGCGAACTCACGGTGTCGCTATACCGTGCCCCATTAACTCCATTGGATACGAATGGTACACTTACCTTTACTCCAGTGACACTGTCTGGTAATGACTTATACACTCTGCCACAAAGCGGTACTGTGTTTCCACTGGTAAGTTATGGTGTATCACAGAACGCTGCAGATAAACCACTGATATTGGTACCTGCTGGTGCTAGTGCCGAATGGGCGCATTTCGACATAGCTAATACTGGATTTGCGATAAATGCAGACGGTACTAAGATCCGCCTGATCTTTGGCAGTGAAGTATATGCTACTACTACTACCGCTGGTGGTGCGTATTGGAATTGTAGTGCGGTGATTGAGTTAGCCACTGGTGTACTTACCATAGATAACGGTGACGTAGCACCGATCGTGATGGATAACAGCTTAGCATCAACCAACCCGATGTGGATGTCAGATGCAGGTTTAGAGGCTACGTTCCCGATAGCGAAATGGGATAGTGAAGCGTTTACCACGCATGTAGGTGAGTATCGGTTTGGTAGCAGAAAACACCACGCCACTGGTACGTATATAGGCACTTACACAGTGTCTGATTCTGAGCTATCGATGTTTGATAGCTTTGCATTGCGTGCACGTACTGCTACGGTCGCTAACGCAGTACTGGTCGACGGTAAATATGGTGGTCCATCTCACAGCACGATGTCATCTGTGGCGATTAACCGCGATACTATCTATGGGATCAACCGGCTAGATGGTTCTAAATGGGCACGTAAGTATACCACTACTGGATCAATACCTTATACCACTGCACTGGAAGGGTTTTATCCAAATGGTGTTGGGTATGTACCGTCTGATGCAGAGTTAAAATCCATTAGACACGGTATTAGTTATCTCCAATCTACTGATACCACCGCACCAGTAGGCGGTGTAGTGTTCTCTACCAATCATCTGGTGTCTGATGCGACGTACCATGGTATTGCTGCCAGCATCACCACTACTGAGTTAGAACGGATTAGAGCATTAATTCAAACTAATTTAGCAGTAACTCCATTTGATAGTTATGTGATGTTGTATGTGCCAGCTAATCCAGCTCATCCAGTAGTAGCGATGTTCCATTGGCTAGATACACCGGTTAATAGCCTCTATACACGCCGTGTTGCGATTTATCCAGTAACCCTGAACGCACGTACTGGGGTAGTAACTGCTACTGCTCTAGGGCTGCGTATAGCGACGTATATGATCTCTGCTGACGCTAAAGGTTATACCCGTACTGATAACAACTTTAACAGCTCAGCTATCGTGAAGCTGTCTAATGGTAATCTCTTTTACATTTGTAATGCTGCTCATCGGACCGATTATACTTCGTGGAGTGGGTATGAGTCATTCACGATGATGTATAACACGGTGAACATGACTTGGAGTGATATATCGAATGCTCAGCATGACTCGAACTGGAATGTTAAAGGGTGGTTAGCAGTACCTAAATATGGTGCATGTTTGTTGCAACCAGACGCATCCACCACTGCGGTTATAGCTACTCAGTTTGGTTGGAATGAGGCTGATATCACCAACGAAGTCGAGTATGGTGATCGAGTGATCCATTCGTCCCAGGTATTATCTGGTTCGGTAATTTACTTTACTGAAAGTGAAACGTATGTGTGTAACGGTATGTCGGTGACTATACCGGCAGCTACGTTAGATCTAGCGACGTTGTTCCCAGGTCAATGGATTAATAACCGGTTCTACATATACGTAGTTACTACACCAGGTGCTGGCGTGTTTGCTACTTATGGTTACGTGGTAAAAACTTCATTAGAAGCAGATACTACTGACCAAACTTATATCGGCTATTGTACTACAGATGCTACTAAGGTCACTAACGTGGTGGTAAACCGTGTTACGAAATTAGGGTATTTCCGTGAGCTATTAGATCATATCAACGATCCAAATGCACATGGATTAACTGCATTAACTAAAGCAGATATAGGTTTACCATTGGTGGTCAATAAGTCACCACGGTATGAGTTAAAGACGGGGTTGTTTGGGGAAGTATTTAGCAGCTGGCACCGGTTCTCTCATGGTGTTACTCCGGTAGCATCGATCGATTGGACACAACCAGCGGTACCTGCTGAACTAGATGCCTGGTCTTACTCTTCAGCTGATGACACCGTTAAATCCACTCAAAACACAGGTTCGTATGTAGGCTTCGTTTCTAATGAATCGGTAGCTGACTACACGTTTGATACTGTGGTGGGTGTAAAAGCTACTTCTACGGATATCGATGATGATATCATCGGGTTGGTGATCGGTTATGTAGAGATTGATGGGAAAGAACACACCCTGTCGGTACTGCGTATGCCGAAAGCTATCCAGGTGTCAGACTTTGGTTATGTGGCAGGTTATCAGTTTGCGGTGTATTACGATTTCCATTTGCCTGATCAAAAGCCAGTGGCGCTCGTGGATACTATCGCGACCGATACTAACACGGGGATCTGGCGTGGCCGCTATGCACGTATCCGTGTCAATCGTACTGGCAATACCTATGTAGTCAAATCCACTGCGATCACTACGTCCAATTGGTCAGCTGCTGTCGATGCTGATTTTATCTACAGTATGACCTTCACGTTAGACGATCTACCAGAATTGGCTAAATTCAAAGGGTCTACTCGGTACGGGTATTCGGCGTTATCTCAAATCGATGCCTCGTTTATCAATTACCAACGGCCTGACGAAGATGGTAAGAACTATTACGCGACTGCACTCGAAGCGATCCGTGCTAGTTATTTTGCCGATAATATGGCTATCATCTCTGGTGTAGTAGCTAATGGTGGTGTCATACCACTCCCTGGTGGTTTAACTGCTGGACAATGTCGGGTGTTTTTAATGCCAGATAAGTCCGTATTGGGTGGTGGGGTAAATTTAGGTATTAAAGGCTTAAATCTATCACACGATCCAAATACCCTGGTAGTTACCTCCACGGTTACGCGGACCAATGGTATTACCTATGGAATGCAAGCTGCGTATATCATCGTGGGACTCCCTAGCTTTAAACTATTTAAATAAGGACTAAAGCGCATGGCTTTAACAGTATCGTACCCATGGGATCCCATGGGTGTCAATGCTGCGTGTTTTATTACCGGGGAGAGCTACGCGCTCTCCTCGATTAATAATACGTATCGTTGTATTATCCCGGAATCTGCTCCGTTTTACAAAAAGGACCTAGCCGTTATCCATGCTACCTCAGGCAAAACGCTGCAAGAGGGGGTCGATTACTATTTAGGTCATCGTTATTTAGAAGTCGGAGCGATTGCTTCTTTAGAGCTATACGGCTCTATCAATTTCATTAACCCTGAACTATTCGGGGAGATCAAACTGAACTACCGGACGATCGGTGGTCCATATATTCCAGTTAAGAATAAAGTAGCTGATTATTTAGCTAACTATTTAACTGATCCACTGTCAGTCTCCTGGGAAGATGTGTTTAATAAACCGGAGTTCTATCCAGCAGAAGACCACGAACAAATCTGGTCAGATTTTGTTAATACTGAAAATATCGCAGCTGCGGTAGACACAGTAACTGATGCAGTAAACACATATGCGGCAAATAAATCAGAAGCAGTAATCGCACATATCACTGCACGTATTGCTGCATTAGATAAATTCGTTACCGATACCCAGTTTAATCAACACATCATCGATAAAGCTAATCCACACGATGTAACGTGGGATCAAACTGATGCATTGCAAGCTACTGCTACTGCAGTAGAATCATTAAAGCTGTACGGTAAGACGTTAATCGAATTAGCTGCCTATATCAACGCTAAAGGCATTACCCAAGCTCATTTAGATGCATACGTTTCCAAACGCGATGATGTTACATTAACCAAGAATTTAAAACTTACTGATGGCGTAGCTATCATTAAGAGTTCTGGTTTAGCTAGTAGTGTTAATTTAAACTCTGGTAATATCATACTTTCATGCGTACACACTAATAAAGTCTTAGCCAACTTTGACGATACTGGCGATGAATCTGCTTATTTACAGGCAGGTAATAACGTATTGCGTGTGCGTGGCAATGCAGCTACTATCGGTGCTGACGATTTAACTTATAATGATAAAGTAGTTATCCATTTAGGTAACTTACGTAAGTACTTAGGTAATATCAGTTTTGGTACAGTACATGTCACGGTACAAAACACAGCTACCGGTGCATGGACTGGTATGGGTACTGCAGTAGACCCACTGGTACTTACTCCAATTACCCCTACAGCATCTACTACAGTGGCGGGTAAAGCTAAAATATCGGTAGCTACTAACTCTACAGACACCACTGCGTTTGCAGCCTCGTCTGCACTAGCTAGTGTAATGGCGCAGTTAACTGGGTTTATTCCAGTTACTACCAAGATAAATGGTCGTCCATTAACCAGTAATATTACCTTTACTAAGGGTGAATATGGTTTATCTGTAGTGGATAACACCGCGGATTTAAACAAACCTATATCCACCGCACAACAAGCTGCGCTGGATGCTAAAACACCTTTAGTACATACGCACGATTGGTCGAGTATTACGCCACCTGTAATGTCTACCACTGTAGATGGTATTGCTAAATTAGCCACTACTCGTGCTGAGGTTAGTTCAGGCGTAGCAGCTGCCCCTAGCTTGTTAAAAGTAGCGTACGACTATTATACCAATGTGAATACATTGATACGTACTCAACTATTAAAACGTAATACTGTGAGCATGATTCACTATATACCAGCTGGTAGTATAGGGTATCCAGCCATTACGACACAGGTAGTCTCTCCCAGCGAACCAATCGTAGACGCCAATGGTGATCCAGTACTGGATGGTGATGGTAATCCTACCTTTACCCCGGAAGTGATTGAGGATGTTTATCCTGCTTCATGGTGGGTGATTACTATGCCATCTGGAGTCCTTTACGCTAATGGTGAGAGCTACACAGTTAACGCCACCAGTATCGATTTACAGTACTGGTTTGGGGCTAATGTAACCAACCGTACACTGCATATGCATGCGGTATTAATGAATGATGGTAGAGTAGTTTATGGGGTCGAATACTCTATATTACCGGATACTAAAAGTAGTATCTATATTGGTGCATTAGTTACGAATGACACTAAAGTAGTTTCCGATACTTTATCACGTCGCGTTAGCTTTGGTATGTTCAAAGAGTTAAAAGAACATATCGATGCTACCAGTGGTGTCCACAATTTCACTGGGGATGCTGCTGCACTCGTAGGTTTAGATCTAGTAGAGAACTACCCACTCCAGCATTATGCTCATCAGTTCTCACCACTCTCTGTGGTAAAGACCTGGTCTAAGTTTAGTTACACTGGAGCGAACGATGCGATGTGGGTAGCTAGTAATGATAATTGTAGTTTATTGTGCAATCTATCTGGATTAGCTACAGCACTGGAAGGTCGTTGGACTAAAGCCAATATGTGGGATCGATTACATTCCACTAGTACTCCGGGCTTACTGCGAGCACAAGCAACCCTACGTGATGTGGTGTATCAGAAAGCTGCACTCTCCACCGATATCAGAACGTATTGCGATAGTACTGAATTAGTTTTGGGTGTGTATGTAGATAATGCAGGGAATACACATACGTTATCACTGGCACATTATCAATCTAGTACTGATCCTAATATAGTGCGCTCTAAGTTGTATTACAATAAAGGGTTAGCCACTGAACAGATAATCGGTGAGTATTGGCAACCTACCTACGGTATGTCGTTTGCTACACCGCCAGGTGGAGTCTACAGTGTTTGGAGTAAATTGATACTGTATATGACTGCTGAGTATTGCAACGATAATGGTACTAAGTATATCCAGGTAGTATTGCGTTCCAACGTTGAATGGGGTAGTCCATCACGTACTGCAGAGCAGGCTAATAACCGTACAGTGACCAAGTTTAATCTGGCTGATTTACCTGCGTTCCCGTACCGTGCTGAATTATTAGCCTCGGGTGCAATGGGTCTACTCACTCGGAAACCTGCGAATCACATCTATACCTGGTTTGATATTACCACACCGTATAGTAAATCAGCGTACGCTTCAGCTAACTTAATTATGGAGCTGGCGAAACGCGGTACCGGTATGGCAGTAGCACAAGGTATTGGCACTGGTATGACTAGTACTGATTATGGACTTGGGTCATCCCGTGCGATTACTCTGGTGTCACCACGGACTATTACGACTGTAGCTGGTAAAGGGATCGATACGTTTAGTTTTAGTGCGTTTCAAGACCCGAATGGTCAGATTAAAATGCTAGATTCATCGTACTTAAATCCTACCGTACAGCAAATCACTGATGGTACTTCACCGTCTACTACACCAACTTACACCGTCACTGTGATTAGCTTCAGTGATGAAATTGATTTGATCGCTACAGATTAAAGGAGTTCTATATGGCGGGTTATGCATATCCGTTTGATAGTACTGGGTTAGCTAGTACAAATGTCATTACTGCCGAGGTACATGACCTCGCCAATTACACCAATGCGTATCGTTGTTTAATTCCAATCGCTGCACCTTTCTATCGTGATGATTTATTAGTCAAACACAAAGACACAGGACGTATCTTAACAGAAGGGTTGGATTTCTTTTTAGGCTATTACTATAAAGAGTTATCTGACTCTACCCGCCGTGGCGTATACGGCGGGATATGTTTTGGCGATACTACGCTAGTAGGTAAAGTAGAGCTAGTCCGCTACCATACCGTAGGCGGTCAATATTTACAACGTAAGAAAGATATCGATAATTGGTTAGCTGGTGAGCCTATGGCTGACCCGCGTAACATCGATTTTGCAGCAGTGTTGAAATGGCCTAGAGTAGTAGAGCCTTTTGATGAACCTACGACCATGCAGGAAGCGTTGGTGATTGATCCAGTATTGCGTAGTATCGACGCACTGGTTAATCGGGTAGAGGAGTTAGTTGCAGAAGAGAAAGTTAAATTCGCTGCAGTGATGTCAGCGATGCGACCAGTTACTAAGAAAATAGTTGATTATAAATTTGATGGTCACTATTACGGTACTGATCCTCATGAGAATACCTATATCCAACTAAATGCATTAGGTAAAACTCAAACTGCCGCGAATGCTATCGTGGCATACGGTAAAACATTGGCTGAGTTGATTACGTTAATCAACAAAATCGGTATCACACCAACTAATGTAGCACAGTACTATCCCTTAATAGGTGGTTTATTTGAAGGTAGGCTTACTTTCAATTCAGCTAGCACTATTCAGATACGTAATACTACCGGTATGTCATTAATTGATTTAAGTAGTAGTCAATTGTTGATCAGTGCTAATGGTAATCTCCAGCAGATCTCTGATGCAGATAAAAATGAATCTACCATGGGCGCTCTGTTAGAGGCTGGTAATAATACATTATCGGTGCACTCTAGCGGTACTGGTAAAAACAATAACCATGGATTGTGGAATGGACAGATATTAATCCATGCGGGTAACATCAGCCAATTCGTTACTACCCAGCAAACTAATGCTACTTTAGAATTAGTGGTAGGGAGCTCACCTGAGGTCGAATTAACTGGGGATGGTACGACTGCAGATCCAATCCAGGCTGATACATCATTAATCCAAGCCACTACCGCAGTAGCCGGTTTAGCACGTTTATCATCTGTGTTAAATGCTAATACCACTACCACGGTGGTTAGTAATGAAGCATTAGCACTAGCTGCTGCACAGATAGCTAAATATGTTCCCAATACCCGAACAGTAGGCGGTAAAGCACTAACTGGTAATATTACCCTGGATAAATCAGTGATCGGTTTATCCGCAGTTAATAACACTGCAGATACCGATAAGCCGGTATCTACTGCGTTCCAAGCGGCAGTAGCGGATAAAGCATTAGTGGACCACGATCACGTGTGGGGTGATTTAACCTCAGTGCCGTGGGCGACTACTGACGATGCTGGTATCGCGATGCTCCACACCAGTATCGCTACTGGGTCGTTAACACCAACGAATAAATTTCTATCTACTCGTAGTGCGGCTATGATTTACGGCAGTAGTGTAACACCGCTAAACGCGTATGCAGTAGAGACTCCGCAGAATCTATCGGAATTCCCGATCTTTGAATGGGGTAAATATACACCGGACGGTAAATATACTCCAGGTATATATTACGAATCTATTACTGGTTGGGTAATCGAGTTTTTAGAGTTCCGCACTATCGGTGATACTTGGGATTATCGTAAATCTACACTGGATTTAGCCACGGTGTGGTTTGCTGATGAGGGTACGCCAGCCAATCGTACGGTGTACCTGTATATGACTAGTAGTCAGGATTTAGTGGGAGTAGAAACCCGTACACCAGATTCTGACAGTATGTCTTATATTGGAACTGTCACTACCAACGCCACTACGGTCGCCACGTGTACTATCGAACCACTGTATCGGATTATGAATGTCTCTGAGTTGATGAAACATATCGACTCTACGACTGCGCACGGTAACTTACGGTACGATAAAGTTCGATATGGGTTATCCAATATCGAAAACAAACCACTGGTACACACTGTAGTGAAACCAACCTTCGCTGATGTGTTTAATACATGGTACCGGTTCTCTCATCTATCGAGTAATCCATATCCAGCCGTGGCTAGCGAAATCAATTCATGGGCGTATAATAGTGCCACTGATTCGATTACTACCGATATTAACTCGACTAGCTATATCGGGTTTGTTAGTAATGATGTTATTGGTGACTATGAGTTTGATACTGCGGTATCATCTACTAACACGGATGACGACTCGATTGGTATCGTAATTGGATTTTACAAAGATCCAACCACTGGTAAAGAGCATACGCTATCACTGCTAAAAGTATTATCACGTGATTCAGCTAGTATGCAATGGTCCATTCGATTAGTGTACAATATGTTGCAATCAGATGCTTGGGATATTGCCCTGGAAGGTTCTAAATCTAACTATGGCTGGTCTACTGTAGGTGAGTGTCGTTTACGCGCTATTCGTAGTGGCGATATTTATAATCTAGAAGCTTATGGCTTGCAGGTATTCAACGGTGGTGCTTTAGAGTGGACGCGTACCCTGGATTTAAACTCAGATCCGCGATTAGCTGTATTTAAAGGTACTACTCGATATGGCTACGCTTGTCAATCTCAGGCGTTTTCAACCTTTCGTTCTATCACTCGTCCAGATGAAGACTTACGTAATCAGTATGCGTCAGAACAGACTGTTAAAAATCTACTGACGTCGATGGAATCTAGTATCTCTATCACCACTGGCGTAGTAGCACAAGGTGGATTAATACCTCCACCAGCTGGTTTTACTGCAGCACAGTGTACATTCCATCTCGTACCACGGTCACTGAGTTTAGCGGTAGCTACTGCGTTAGAAATGTTTGAGTGTTATGCAGACGCTACTGGTTTAGCTACTATACGTGGTAAGCTCGTCGCAGACGCCACCTGGGTAGCTGGTACTGCAACCTATTACTGTATTGGGAGAAAATGATGTTTTATGGATTTGATATAACTACGAACCGCTGTTTATTTACAGCGAGTGGTGAGATCACTGCACCTGCGAACACGCGGGTGGTGGAGGGGGATTGGGGCGACGATATTCTGATGCTGGAATACGTGCAACTAGATGAGTCTAACTACACCGTACGTACGCGTGAGTTGACTACAGAGGAGTTAACTATCGAAGCTACTGCTAAGCGTTACAATGGCTTACAGTGGGCCTCTGAACAACTATCGATCTTAAACGATATTAAAGAGTTCAGTAGTGGTGTAAATCCTGCATTAGATAACAAAATTAATGCCCTACGCAAGTATCGTGTGGATCTCTATGCTATCGACCCTACCAAACCACAAGAAATCTTATGGCCTGAGACCCCTATCATTTAAGGAGCGAGGAGGCAGACCCTCCTCGATATCGACCCTATGAGCATCAGAAAGATTTTATACCCTCTGGATTTTAGTGGTACTGCCACCAGTAATCGCATCGAGGGTGAGTTAAAAACGATCGGTGTAGATCGTTATCGTGCATTTACTTTAAACTTTGCACCGTTCTTTACTAACACACTAACTATTAAAGAGCGTGGTAAAACTAAACTGCTAGTACGTGGTACCGACTATGAGTGCCTGTACTTTTATCCAGAGTTAACTAAGTTAGCCGCTGGTAAAGAGGTTTGCGGTGTAGTCGTTATTACTAATGCTGCCATCGGTATTGATTTAGAAGTCGGCTATAACACCGTAGGTGGACACTATGCACACAGTGCAGATGTGATCCAGATGGCGATTACTGCGTTAGAGTTAGATAATCGTAACGTCTACTGGGAAGATGTAATCGATACCCCTACGTTGTTCCAACCAGCACCGCATATGCATGACATCGGTGATGTATATGGGATGGAGTTTCAGATCGATGCGTTAGTCGCATTACGTGAAGCTATTTTGGTGGGTGACAATGCTGTACATCAACAGATCTACGATCGCATTGATAACGTAGTACTGTCGCTAACGACGATGTTAAATGCACATCGTGCTGATATCGCTAATCCACACAAAACCACTGCTCATCAGGTAAACGCGTATACACGTGAAGAGATAGATACAGAGATCGCGGCGATCATGTCAGATCTGGCTGATTTAGAGCCACGATTCCAAGCTATCGCGACTACCTTTACCCAGATCCAGCAGCAGTATACCTCAATGACTAGTTCGCTAGCGGCATTGAGTACTCGCGTAGGGACAGTGGAAAATGAACAGAGTAAATTCTATTTACTGTTAGCGACCATTAACCAGACCTTAGCAGCGCACCAGGTCAGTATCGATGCGATTTATGTAGAAATTACCGCATTAAAAGCAAAAGATGCTAATCTGCAAACGCAGATCGATGGGTTAAAGACTCGTGCCACTAATATCGAGGCTAAGAACGTCGAGCAAGATGATCGCTTAGACGATATCGAGTCTTTGAACACTACGCAGAATACTCGTTTAGATGCGATCGAAACTAAGAACACTGTACAAGATAGTCGATTAACTGCACATGATAACACACTCACCTTACATACTAACGCACTTGGTTTATTAGCAACACGTGTCACGAATACGGAAACTAAGAACTCGAATCAGGATGCCAGTATATCCAATCTCTGGACCAATGTAACCGCACATGGTAATGCAATAGTATTATTGCAGCAGCAGGCAGCAGATGCAGATACACGTGTAATAGCATCGTATGCAGCTAAAGAAAAAATTTCTATCTCGCGCGGTGCGATCAAAACATGGTATACTATAAATATACCTGCATCTACTAAACCAAAGTATATATCAGGGTATTTCGAAGTTAGTCCTATCATAAACCAACTTCTTGGTTATCGAGCGATAACCAAATGTCAAGTTAGATTAGACGATGTGGTCATGGCAGAAGATTATGTAATGCCTTCGTACTATGTAAATGGCGATGGATCTAATAATGATGCGGCTGCATTGATTGCTCAGGTACCATTTCATGTATATTTATCTGCTGGCATCGCACACAATATATCGTTTGTGCAGGCTAGTACTGCCGATCTGCAATACGGCAGTACTGGTAATACTGTGGCGTATAAATGCATCATACATCCATCTATAATCGCCTAATAAATGGAATACTTATCATGAAAATTACTAAATTATCTGACTTTACTCGCGAATCTATCATTCGTCGAGTGTGTGCGGTAGAGGCAGGGTATGTAAATAACCCTGCCGATACTGGTGGTGAAACTAACCACGGGATTACTGCTGCTACTGCTGCTGAGTTTAAAGCTGCTCTAGTAGCTAAATACCGCTGGGACGGTACTATGCGTAACCTTACTGAAGAGATGGCTATTTATATCTTCCAAGTGGGTTGGTGGGATCGACTCCACTGCACTGAGTTACTCGCAGTACATCCATTCATTGCTGATCGTATCTTTGACTTTGGTGTCAATGCAGGTCGTGGTGCTGCTAGTACTAATCTCCAACGTATCCTGAACGTTATGAACCGCATGGGACAGGATTACCGTGATATCTCCACCCAAGGTGGTATCGGTCCTGAGACCCTCGGTGCGTTAAAAGCATATGTAGCTAAACGTGGTAAAGACGGGATACTAAATCTAATCCAACTCCTGATCGATTTGCAAGGTGCACACTACGTCCAAGTAGCCGAAAAACGTGAGCTCAATGAAACGTTTATGTCTGGCTGGACTACTCGTGTGCGTGAAGCCAATCAAACCTATCAGGCGATCTTACAGGGGTGATTATGCCAGCTTATCGTTTACCACCACCAGATGTACGATTCCTCTCTTCTGAGAATCTTTTTGTATTACTCTCGGATTATCGTACTCCTGAAGTTACTGTACCCTGTGGCTTTAAAACCGATGGGGCCTCCGTACCACGTATCCTGCAGAATATCTTTCCTGCAGTGTATAAGTACTTCCCTGCCTGTATAGTCCATGACTATATGTACTCAGGTTTACTCCCGAATACTAAACGTCAAGCTGATGATCTGTTTGACACTAATCTAAAACGATTAGGGATCTCTAGCTGGTATCGTATCCCGATGGTCGCCGCAGTGCGGTTGTTCGGCGGTAGTAATTTTAAGGCAAAAAAATAGCAGTACTGAAAACACATATAGAGCTAGTAGCCCGAGGGCTACTAGCTCTTATGCAGTATTATGGATTTAGTGGTATTATTATCTCACTAATATTACCTTTACGTGTCATGGAAATAGTGCGGGTTTTAGCGACGTGATCATTAGTTTCTGTAAGCTGTTCATAATTCCCTAATTCGACATCTGTGGCGAAATCATTTAACCAGTCAATCATTAATTTCTTTACATCAGCCGATAGTTTATCATTATTCATAATAGATATTCTCCATGTGTAGTATGTATTAACTGATCGACTGACGTACGGTAGGAATTACGGAGATAAAACAAATCTCCGCACTGTATTCAGGACGTTCTAATACTGGCCGCGATTGCAGCTCGGTAATGAACTTAGTCAGTTGTTCCTGAGCCATTATCGCTTCATTTTCATACATAGATGAATTTTCAAACGGTACGAATTCTACAGTATTTAATAATTCAATTACATCGTCGCGTACCGAAATGCCAGGTATAGTGATATCCACATGCATCGAGATATCATTGATCCACCCTAAACGCGAACCGGTGAAACGCATCGCGACGCGCCCACAGCCATTGATATTCAGTTGATATGCTGGTTCTTTACGCAGGTTAGCCGGAGGTGCAACATGTGCCGGTACTTCACATACTACACCACGGTCACCATAAATATCAGTAATTTTAGAATCGATCGTGATGTCACGATTTTTGATAACTTCAGATAAATCGGAAAATCCAATAGCGATTGCAGTTGGGTTAGTGTCAGTCATAGTAGTAACTCCATTGGATAGATTATTAACGAAAGCATTATAAATGCGTGTTCGGTTTGTAATAGATTGCATTACAGGGATCAGCAGTGGTACGCGCGGTTCGTCGACTTTACGGCGCTCGCACGCCTGTTTATAAACCAGTAGTAACTGTTCTACATTAGCACACCATGTAGGCTGAGTTTTACAGAGTTGAATGGTTTCGATCACATCCTGCATCAACATGTTAATATAACGAACAGTTCTCATCCACTGTAACGCTAAATGTTGTTCACCAGTGAGATATTTGTTTAGCTCAATAATGCCATATTGTAGCCGCCCCAGGAGTTCGATATCGCCAAGGCCAGGTTTCGATTCATAGGTGTCTCGAATGTGTCGAACTTGAAGGTCTATTTTTGGATCCGACTGACACGCCATCCGTGCTACGCCCGCGTAGTAGTATTCAATTAATTCGCAGGTATTTACTTTATTTACACGACAACCCTTCAACCACGCGGTAAACCAGAATCGTTGTGATCTCGATAGATGCCAGAAAATCATTTGTGCATTATCGGCTATTGTGGCGTCTAACAATGACTCACTTGGAAAATTAGTCAGAAAATCCTGCCACTGTTCCAATAATAGTAGTGTCAGGCTATCATGTTCTATCTGATAGTAATGCGGTGTAAATTCGATTGGTTTAGTCATTGAGAGTAGTCCTTATAACGTTATATATAAACCGCAGTAGATCAATCCATAGCGGTCTTGTTGGTAGCCTATAGTAGTATCGGAACCTACCATTACACCCAGCCTATAACTAGATTCATTTAGTAATATATATTTGATTTTTATTCTGTTACCACCATCGGTATAATGTAATATACCTGTAGCATCACGCATAAGCGCAGGAGCGTCACTCTGAGCCATAGTAGGACTAATAGCCATACCAATAGCTAGCATTAAGTATCTAAGCATCTATAACGCTCCTATGCGCTTATGCGTTCAATAGGTGCTAAACGCACCGGTTAACAGTATGTACCAGTTTACGATATAGCGGCATCACTTCGTGATAGTAATCGTGTGCATCGTTAGGTTGTTCCCCAGTACCGATTAATGCATGTGCCTGTAATTTAAATTGGGCCCAACGCATTTGGATTTGGTTATACCGTTGATTTAACTCTAACGTAAAACCGTCAGACTCTATCGCATTACAGAGAGATTGTATATCGTCCATTAAGCCCTGGACTTCTACCGGATATGGTTTAGCCGTAGCCGATGGCATAAATCGCTCGTGTAATTGTGCACACACTGCAGGATCAAATTGTACCGCTGTCGGTATATGCAACTGCATTCCCGACACAGCGATTGATTTTAACGTAGTGTGGCGATGGGTATCTGACAGTTTTGCCAGCACATTCACCATATGCGGTGCTACCAATCCCAACCATTCCATGAGATACAACCATGGTTTGGTGATATCATTAGGATCAGTTTTTAACATTAACTCAATTTGTGACTGCACATGTTTGATAGAGGTACTCACCAGTGCAGTTAATGCAACTTCATTTTTCATGCTAAAACTCCTGGGAGCCAGTGTACTGTGTGTTGGTTGTAATCTAATGCGATCGCCATCGCATCGATATCAATCTGCAGTGTGGTGTCATCAGGGAGTGTAAAATACACTTTGTCATCACTCAGATAAACCCGGTATTTATGTACCAGTTGTCCGACTTTAATTAATTCTTCCCATAGTGTATGCTCGACACCCCACACTCCGTCCAGTTGGTCGCTACTGACTTTATTGTACTGACATTGAAACGCGTAGAGTGTATCTGTACGACGTTCTCCATCACCACTGAGTAAAGATGTTATCCACGCACGCAGAGTATCTTCACACGCTAATTTTGAGCGGAATGGTAAAATCGGATTAATGTAGATGTTATTCATATCGTCTACAGTTAATATCCCCATAGCCAACATGTTCACCAGCGCGATCGCACCGCGGCAAATGCTATCACAGCGTAACAGCCCAGCATCCATTTCGGCACGATCGTAACTGTCTAAGTAGATCTCTTCTTCATCACCCATCGAGAAGTCCAAAACATCTACACCATCGCTGGAAATAATACCGTGGAAATTTTCAGTGAGTCGAATCTCCCACGGTAATGTGGTAAATCCAATCAGTGCATCTGGGGACAATTTAGTGATTTCTGACATATCCAGAATAGCATTGTATAACTGACGACTACTCCAAACGCCAGTAGTGATATTTTTAGTCAAATGAATTCGCTGTATTGAATTGTTCGCCAAAGCGATGGTTAATTCACCACTTTTATTCAGTACCATTCGCGGTATTTGTACCAACGTCTGTAACAGCTTAGTAGCGAGGACGTGGTCAGTAGTTAATAATTTTACCATTTGAATATACTCCTTTAGAGACATTATAACGTCATCATAGCTATATAGCTATGATGACTACTGTTTAGTGCTAGAATTGATTACAGGTACCTTACAGGCTGTTTAATGGCTGGTCTGAGTCGTTAGCTGCCTCAGTGTCATTTAAATTAGCTAAAGCTACGGCTTCCCAAGCCATTGGATTGATCTTACGCACATAATCTAGAATCAACTCTAACCGTAGTACGTCGTCCTCAGTACGTGACAATGCAGTGATGCAGGCTTGCAGCGGAGACTCATGGAAATTCTCCAGTGCGGTTAATTGTCGTGCTCGCCACGTACCAGCATGATTACCAGTAACTACTGCATATTGCATTGCTAGCGCATTACGTAAGGTATGTCCAGCAGCTTGTAATGTCAATTGTTCTTTTAATAGCGCCAGAATATGACGCGGTTGTACTACAACATCTAAATCCGTAGCGATACAAAACTCCACTATACGTGTGAGTTCCTTTAAAGTCACTTCCAGCGGATAATCCAACAACCAGGTTTTTAACTGACTATACATACGAGTGTAGTCAGGTATTAACACCTGTGTATTCCACGACAACTCCGCCCAGTAATGTGGATACGGCTCAGTTTGAGTCATACCTACGATGGTTGGTTTAGATGGCCGTGCACTGACCCATCTGCGCGGTAGACCTGTGATGGGATTACGTTCTACGATTTCAGCGAGGAAATCCAAACCCCGACGCAGGGCGACGTCACCGCCTGCATCGTAGGACCGCCAGAATACTGCCCGTGTCAGACCTGTAGTAGGGTCCAGTGTCACGAGGTTAGCTAACTCTAGCAGCGTCGCTTTACAGTGACGACATTCCATTACCTGTCGATCGGTCTCCGACAACAACGACTGAATATCCCACAAACCAGTATCACCACTGGTTTGCCACAGTAATTGTTGATGTCCAATGGCTGTCAGCTTAGCCGCCAATGTATCATACTGCATATCCAGTTGCGCTAATTTAAAACTCATCGATTCACTCCTTATTGTTACTTACCTAGAGATTGCGCTGCGGCACGTCTCACTATAATACTAGCAACAGTATTATTTAACCGGTCGCACTGGTTTGATATCACTGTAGAACCAAGTGACATTATCATCGAATAACCAATCCGGTGCTTCTGGGTCAAACGCGTACCCAGGTTCGAAAGGTAAACATCCGTTCTTTTCGGACTGTAAAAAGACCTGTACAAATTCTGGATTTGGACACACGTCGCGATTAAATGCAAAATGCTGTGATGGCTCAGGCGTTTGAATTTTACGTACAGAGAAATAAAATGTGTGCCAATCATCGTCCTCAGGTAATTCATGGACACCTAACTTAGGATCTACACGCCACGCATCTAAAATGCGGTTCAATGTATACCCTGGCACACGTCCATCGAATAGGATACAAATATCTGCCAAGCCTAATTCACGAAAACCGATAGAATAGGCACCTTTACCAGGTACTTGTATCCAATACGGTTGCCCACGCGCTATACTATCCTGCATCTTGGTTATTAACGCATTAATACGTTCTTGATATTCAGGTTTCATGACGAACTCCTTTGTGAGTAATTACTCGCAGTGTACTAATCTACGTGGTGTTAAACCATGTAGTGCTAATGACCACCCTACCGGTGGTGTATGATGTAATAACGCATCCGCAGGTATGTCGATCGGTGTAACACGTATACGATTATTAGGCCAGTTTAACTCCATCTGATCCATAAAGGCTTTTCTGACAGCATTGATACGCATTGTAGGGTCATAATCAACGATGTAATATAAACCAGTAACTGACCAGTGGTAGACTGCGCGCGTAGCCACCACAGTTAATTCAGGTAAACTAAAGTACCGGTGTTTACGACCAGCACCATTAGCGGGTGTCCAACCATACACGTACTGATCAGTTAGTTTAATGGCCGACATAATTATCTCCTTTCAAAGATCCAGGCCTGTGTACTGTTACGCTCACCACCGATAAAAGTAATATAGGAGGCATTATAAAACGCCCCTATATGGCTCCCTAATACTTCGTAGATCAAACCGCGTGGCATTACCCCACAATCACCTGGTAATCGTAGAGTATCATCAGGATCTTGATTAGAGACGTCTAACGCGGAGTCTTCAGATTGACAGATTACCTGTAATGGCTGCGATACAGCTGCTCGGACAGTAAATGACCACAGTAAAACATAAATTAATACTATAGTTTTTAACACGATAATGTCCCCTAGACTATATAGTTTACGTTAGTGGGCACTAATCCAGCTATTGCTAGCAATGGCATATGCTCCAATGTTACATTTTGGATCAATTCTGCCGTGGTTTTATATTCCAGTGGCTTTAGATCCTCATCGGTGAGTATCACCCATGCCCCAGTAATAGTTTGGATTAATGCGGTGTCACGATGTGATGCGATCACATACCCGATGATATGATAAACATCGTATCCAGCACTAACTGTATATCGCTTATTCAGCAGGGCCTTTTCGATAGTATCCCGATCTGGAATATCACAGATGGACAGATGTGTTAACAATGACTGTATGGTTTCAAACGTACGCACATATTTATCATCCGCACCACCAAATTGTTTAATCATTAGTGTGTATGGACATGCATCACCGGCGTTATAATAAACATGTAGATGATATCTATCGTTAAATTTACCGCTACCTGTAAACGATCCGGTGAAATCGTACAACTTTTTCATACCACTCTTTTGACATTTTAGGTCATCTAAGAAACTATCCATCAAAATCGTAAAACTATCTTTTTCAATAGCCATGTTAAAATGCTCCTTAGTGGTAGTACAGTGGCACATGCCACTGTACTACTGGTGATTATAAATAGTCGTTTACAGATACTGCTTCTAACTCGCCTTGTAATCCAAAACGATTGTACAGTAATTCTTGAATTACATAACGATCATCATCGGCCAGACTGTATTTCAATTGCTGGTAGTTTGCCGCGACGAGTGGGAATGCATGCTCGTTTTTGTACAATAATGCACCATTGTACGCCTGATATAACGCTACGGTACGATTACCGCAGAGATGTACCAGTTTATCGGTAAATCGATAGTCCTGAATTATCACATGTCGATCAATAGGGAAATAGTTTTGCATAAAAGTAACACAACCATCTAAGAGCTCTTTAGGCTGAGTTAATCCAGCGATCGTCACTGCCACACCATCCAGAGTCAACTCCATATACTGAGTTACATCAATAACTTGTGTCTCAGGATTCCAATGACCTACCCAGAGATCATACTGCAGGTTTTCCCGCAATGCGAGCCACAGCTGATCGTAATCTTCTGGATTTTCAATAGTACCACATTGAATCCAGTTATTGATACAAGTAATCGCATCGGCATGGTATTCATTACACAACCATTCCGTCATTTCAGAGTAGAATTTAAAAGCCATGGTATTACTCCTTCAGTAATATATATTTTCAGATTGATCGACTAAAGCCTAAGACAGTGGTAACAGCGTGTTTTGTACTCGTAAATGTTCGAGTAGTACCGCTACTGCTTCGTTTAAAGTGGGCTGCTCTATAGTAGTACCGTCGTGGTATCGCACGTGTGTAGTCACACCGTCATATTCAATAATGGGTATCTGGACACCATTCCAGGTACGAATATGCCAACCTGTCCAACCATGGAGAACTTTCGTCAGTTCTAAACCTAGATTAGGAATAGAATCTAATAGCGTTAAATGTGGAATAAATAATTCCGACGCGGTAACCAATGTCAATTCTGGTAACGTTGCACGAAAACGTTTAAATGCTACCAGTAATCCTTCCGTAACTGCACGGTGATCTGTACCATTAACCAGATCTAATAATGTTTTAGTAGCTGACTGTTCAGTAGTAATACTACGTTTGCGTACATTTACTGCCTGTTTACAAGCTATTTTAAACCAACCTCGCCAGTAGCTATAATTCATTTTAATATCAATGGTATCTACTAGATATTCGTATTCCTGACGATGTATATGTTCATCCACACCCCACGTCAAACTATCACGTACAGGTAATATAGCTTTGAGATCACGTAGTGGCTGGAGAGTCCGTGCCAATACCGTAATCTGTGCCAGATCATTAGCGATGTTTTCCATTAACTTACTCCTTATAGTGTCACATCGTGTATTTTTACTGTACTACACCGACGTCATCTACGATCGCTGGTTGTGCACGCATTATAAACATCATGTCACCACAATTGATGACTACTGTAATAATAACGCGGTATAGCTGCTGGGTCCATTCGGATAATACCCACTATCGTATCCAATTGATCACCCGTAAACACGCCGTGCGATAATTCACTCAAATACTGCTTAGGCATAGCTACATCAGTAGTACCTTTTACCCGCATTACTAAGGCCATATCGCGATCAGTCTCGACTTCGTGATTAATGTTGGAGATCATTATATCGAATAACCACCCGTCTCTAGTACGAATGTGGTGTACTTGCAATTGCCCTGCGGCAGCCTGTATCACATCATTGCTTATGGCCAGTAAGAAGTCGCCAGATTTTTTCATGGTAAAGTATCCTTATATTTTAAACGCTATTATCCAGGTAGCGATCGCTACCTGGATAACCAGACCTAAACTTACTCGATATCACGCAGACAGTAATGACGGATACAATCCTCAAACTCCACCTGCACTACCCGCTGGTCTTTCAACTCAAAGCCAGTGACGATCTCACCGTTTTGCTGCACGAAGTGCTTTTCAAACACCAGGTCCAGCGCACGGCGCACCCCGTAGAATTTCGAGGACAACACACCTCCCATGGAATTCAGTCTGGTTTCGTTCAGATGACGATCGTTACCTTTTACCAGTAACGCCCAGCGACCATTCGCAATTGGTAACAACGATTTACCATCAGCCAGTGTCCATGGCATGGTAGTAAACCCAACTACTTCTGCATATCCGGAAGACACATTGATGTCAAATGCATCATACGACACCCGCTCCTGTGATACTAACGTCATTTCACGACGAGGATTTTCAGGAGTATCCCATACCAGCACTGGTGGAGTATCAGCTGCCACTGGCACTGAGAACACGTAGATGTAATCACCTAAACGATTGTACGGGATTGACATCCCTACTGCTTTCGGTACGATGTCAGTGCGGAACTTCGTGATCGTGATCTCTTTGACTTCTGAGAACACCTCTTTCGTAGGGTCTACTGGTTTCGCTTTCGCAGCCAATGCCTGATCAAATGGGTTATCAGATTCTACTGGAGCAGCTGCTTTAACAGCAGGTGTCCAAATTACTGGTAGGTCGGCCAGACTGGCAAAACGATGGATAAACGACGGTAAACATTGTTCTTCATCAAACAACGCCTTAGCCAGTTTGATCTCCTGTTCAGTCGCTTTCTGCGCTTCACGGGCACGGAACTTCAGTGGATCAATCTGACGGAAGTAGTTGTTAAAAACAGTTTCCCCGTCTACATCATCCAGTAGAGATTTCAGTGTATTGCCCAACACACTTCCATTGAAATGCTCCATCTCATGCAACGCAGCGAGTTTACCATCGCGGCAATGCGCTGCAAACGCACCGTGGATAGCGTTCACTACCACAGGGATAGTCATTTCATTTACAGGTTGTGCAGGATCGATATGCAACAGTGTCAGCTGGTCGACTAACCATTGCCACATCTGCGTGACATTCTGCAGTGTACGCAGGTGAGTTTCAGGGAAACCTTTGTCACCCTCAGCACGTAACACCAAAGACTTAGCGGCGCTGGCTACATCCAATGGTGTATTACCACGGGTATATGTAACTAAAATGGAGTTTACTACTGACCGATGTTTATTGGCCAATGACTTAGGCATCAGCTGCTTAAAATCAGCGTAGAAATGATTCCACTGTCCCGTAGTTTGTACCCCGATACGATTATCCCGGTTGTATTTACCGACTACTGACGTGTTATCAAACACACCAATAATCACGCCGGTTTCTACTTTACGAGCGATACGATTGTAGGCTTCACGTGCCTCAGTATCATCCGTGGGGTAATCACGCCAGAACACTGACACAGGACGACCAGTAGTAGGTTCGATATATACCAGATTACCGACACGTTTAAAGAACTCGGCACAGCATCGGCAATTGAACATACGTTGTGCATCGATATTTAGAGGCGCAATAAAATCCGCCAGTCCTACCACCACATCAGTTTCGAAAAACACATGCTGTGCGGCCAACGCAGCGATGCGATCAGCGATCACCTGATAACGGTTATCCACCGTACTAGCGGACAGTCCACCAGTTACTACTACTTGACTTAAATCTAAAGGTTGGATATCGGATGTAGACATGTATTAACTCCTTGCTTAAAAATAAATAGTAGGGTGCGGACCCTACTTTAATAAATAACGATTAATGACGACCTGAACTACCAAACCCACCAGCTCCACGCTCGGACGAGTCTGAGAACTCAGTAACTTCGTTTAACGCTACACGCAGGATTGGTACGAATTCAATCTGTGCGATGCGTTCACCTACCGCGATAGTATACGGTTTATCTGAGCGGTTCCATACAGATACAAACAACTGTCCCTGATAATCAGAGTCAATTTCACCCACCAGATTACCCAGTACGATACCGTGTTTATGACCTAGGCCAGAGCGCGGCAAGATATGTGCTGCCATATACGGAGTTGGCATATTAATAGCCACGCCAGTAGGTACCAGTTTTACAGCACCTGGGGCAATCTCCTCCGGTAAGTCAATAGCAGCGCGCAGATCCATAGCGGCTGCATCAGGAGTAGCGTACGCCAGTTTCTGGAAGTCCAGGTCTGTAGGATCGTTATAACGTGGGTCCAGATAGATTACTTCAACAGCAGGGTTTTTACAGCAAGACATTAATACACCTCGATTAATTTAGCGATAATACGAGCGAGTTTAGTTTCGCTCTCCAAATCCAGTGGAGTGGTTAAACTACACCGGGTTGATAGATAGGTAAAGTCGATCTTAGTACTATTGTACGTCAAATACCCAGGATAAACATTAAAGGTCCGACCATCGGTCGTAAACTCAAAGTTCAGCTGTAGGTTCTTATATCGTACGGTGGTATAAACATCGTTACTTTTACCCCGTGGACGTACGTCAGTTTGAATATGCACGTCTGGGGTTAATAACCTTTTCACATCATCAAAACTACTATTATGTTTAGCCGATATCGACTGTACACGTAAATGTAGTTCTGCGAGATGAGCTTTTAACGATAAATTACTGTACACTAGAGTCTCCTTACGCCGCGTCTTCGAGTGCAGCTAAGCTACCGTCAGCATCCCGTAGCCCTTTGAGGAAATCCATTAGATATGGATTATTCAGATGCATACGTTGGGTCTCGTAGGGTTGCTGTGGCTGTTTAGTGATACGATCTACAGTATCACTTTTAATCGTGATCGCAGTACGTGGCACTACATGAATCGCCATACCATCCACCATACGCCCAGTATCGATACCGAGCTTAACCAGCGTACTTACTTCATGGGTAGGTAAATGGCGTTGTACTGAATCTGGGAACACCAGCATCTCAGTATGGGTTACACCATCAATAACTACTGTGTGGCTAATAAATACCACACGGTCTACTAACCAATTGTCAGTAGGGATAGTTTTGATTTTCAATTGTCCATCAGGAGTATTGACATTAGTACTCCGCAGAGTACCTAATAATAATTCTGTTTGCATGATATAGCTCCTTTAATTAATGCAGGGTTACGCTGACCCTGCTAACAGTTCATATACGAAATCAGTGCTATCTACTGCTACACCATTAGTAGTTTGGGTAGCAGTTACCGCCATAGTACCGTCTTCATTTTTACTTAAGTTAAAACGCACACCGGTGTGTTCTACGATTTTACCGACACCGAATTTGTTTTTCACTTTCGCTTTAAACTTACGATAGACCGAGTCTTCCATCGAATCTTTATTCAGATCATCGCTAGTTTCGAAGAAATGCGCTGCATTACGAAACACTGCTACCGCGACTTTGTGTGGTGCATCTTTCACTACGTAAAAGGTATAGCGATTTGGTTTTTGACCATGTACGATTGATTGTAATTCCATAATAACCTCGTGTTGGAGTTATAAATATATTTACCTTAAATACACATGTTTAGGTGTTACATATAGTAACATCTATGAATTATTTTTAACATTAGACCGATACGGTTACTTCACTGATCCATGGCGTATGCCGAAGACAGTAGTCTAAGCCACGGGTGCACAAGCACATCACGTAGCCTATTATTAATCCACCACCACCGATGATAGCAGATCCATCTACTTCACCAAACTGAGGCACATCCATTGCATCCAGCAGCATAATAGATACGCCACCAATCGCCAGTAACCAGCCAGTGATTTGTAGTAAACGAGAGATGATATAAATTACATGCATGATATTACTCCTTATTTTAATTCGATGATAGTTTCAATACCACATTGGGTATATAACTCTTTAGCGGCTGCACTCCAACCAAAGAACTCAATTACACTCAATTGCATTCTTGCATATGACGTATTTTCCATATGTTTCCAGTCAAAACGCCCAGCTGCATTAGTAATAGTTGTGATAAGATTGCCTTGTGTAGTAATCCATATCGTATATTTACATTTAGTACACGGGTCGTCTACTGTCGCTAACTGCATTCCAGAGAATGATAGATCCGGTCCATCTGGATTAATGAGCCGTTGTTGCAACTCATATTCTATCTGGTCACAAAACTCCAGTGCATCACGCATATCGCGATTTACTAGCCAATCTACCAGCCCAATAAACCCACCTTCTATACTACCGCTTTCAAACACTGGCACATCTGCGGGTATATTAGGCATAGTTAAATCTACCTGACAATTACCATTAGTTAGCATCTTTATAGCCAGCTGATAGCCTAATGCCTCATGATTGAAATCTAACTGTTTAATAATACGCATATAGTACTCCTTGTTAATTAAACTAATATTTTACAACAACTCAGCTTGGATTAAAGTATTACGGTACCGATCGATACTCTGTCGTAATATTTTTAATACTGTAGCACATACACGACGGGCTACTGCGGAAGTCTCTTCTACCACAAAACAGCTGTAATCGTCATATTCAGATTCCATCTCGGCTAATATAGCCCTTAATGACTCACGATTACTTATTGCGGTGTGTGTATTTACCTGCCATTCTAAATCAGCTATTTTAGCAGCTAAATCGGTGTTGTAATTCATAATCAGACTATGTAAACTAGCCATGTTAATTTACCTCGTTGATAGTAGACAGCATAAAGGGTAATAGACAGCTTTCGCCATCTACTACCGAATAATATATATCTGAGTTTACTTTAGCTCAAGCCATCGCCGGATGTGTTATTTTGTAACGTCCTAAAAACAGGTACTCACCTCCCACCGTGATATATTGGGCGATATCACGTATAGGACAGTTTAATCCATTGGCAGCATCTTCGAGATTACCAGTCGACCACGAGTTCTTGGTATCGACGGTGTCAATCACGTGCAGTAGATTATGCGCTACTGAGATATTTAAGGCTTTACGAACGCGGTTAGCTGCGTAGTGTATTTGTCTGGCTTTGTTTTCTGGTGAGACGCGGATCTTCGCGATCTCAAAACGACTAATGGTATAGTCGATCTCTTTTAAAGCGACTTTCCCTTCACTGGATAATCGCAATAAATAAATGAGATTAACGATCTCCGGTATAAATGGGTTAGTTACATATTCATCAACTAACACTCGTAACTCGTTGTGAGTGATTGGCATAAACTAACTCCTTTAGGGAATACAGAGAATCCTAGTAGTATTAACTGGTTATCTACAGCAGTTGATATTGGATGAAGTTCAAAAAGATCGGGTAGATCGACAGCCGTATAGTCTACATCTACTGACCATAGGTATGGGTTAATAGGATCAGGTCGAATAGCTTTTACAGTACCCATGACCCCATCGTCTGGTTTATAATGTTCGGTTATCGCGTGCGCATTTATTTTAGTATGGTACCACACATACATATCGTAACTTAAATCGTAGTCAAAGCCAGTAATCATTGATACTTCGTACGTAAACATAGCTAACCCCGTGATTTATATAGACTCACAGGATTAGCTACCATTTTACTTACACTGCAGCAGGAGCTAATACAGCTAAATCAGTCAAATGCTTTTCTACATGTTTCCAGACATCTGCCCAGACCTGTTCTACAGGTTGGTTTGCATTGACGCGTTTAACACGATCGGGGTTGCGCAGTGCTTCAGTGCGGAAGCAATCACGTACGCGACGGAAAAACTCCAGACCGGATTGTTCAATGCGGTCTAAGTCTTCACGTACCGAAGCACGTTTCAGACCTTCCTCTACTGACACATCCAGATAGATAATCAGATCGGGCATTAAATGTTTAGGAATAAATGATTCTAATGCGCTACACTGCTGCATCAAACCACGACCATAACCTTGATAAGCACGTGTAGACAGATAGCTACGATCAGATACTACAACTTTACCAGCTTTTAAAGCAGGTGCTACGATATTGTGCAGTGTCTGTTGACGCGCTGCATTGAATAGCAGTAGTTCTGTTTCTGGTACCACGAGCTCATCGAGTTCATCGGATTTCAACATAGACCGCAGTGCTTCCGCCATCGGTGTAGAACCTGGTTCCCAAACACGCTTGGTAGCGAGATCGAGTTTTTCCAGATGTCGAATCAGTGCCATGACTTGGGTGGATTTACCACAACCATCAATACCTTCGAATGCTATATACACGAGTACATCCTTACTTTATTCTATTTAGTTGATAAACGATATTATATCGTTCAATGGGATAATCGCATTTAATCGACAGTAATTCATACCGTCCATTTTCGATTTTAAATTTGATTACGCACGCTACTGTACGATCACCTACACATATATCAGCTAACTGTTGAATACATACTAGCTGTGACCATGGGTGGTTAGTAGCAGCTTGATACTGGATCGTCTGTACCCGATCTTTTAACGTATAGAGTTTACCACTTACTACTACTGAGGTAATCTGTAGATTACGACACTCTACCCGTTTAAGTAAACTACCATAACGACCATTAAATAAATCAATCGGTGGGCAGATTACTGCTACATCTTCAACTATCTCACTAACCTCAGTAAAGGTACGGATTAGCCATTGATAATGTAACCAGGGCCAGAATTTAAACGCTAATATCGTTACCGGTACACTAACTATAGCTGTAAGTGTAAATATGATATCCCAGAGAGGATATCCGGTGGTGTTAGTGACTAACATTATATACCGTCCGTTTTAATGCACCGATCAGCAATATCACTCGTTAATCGGATCTTTGTCATCGCATACGCAGTTATCACAGGTGCAGTCATCAGTAGGTTCACCTGGTAATTGACTGTAGCTTTGGATCATTTCGGTTTCCAGTGGCTGAGATTTACCGTACCAGAAACTAGTCAGTAATTGGACTTCACCGATCTTACCGACCATGACACGATCAGGGTTTGACATCAAATTAGCAGCGAGTTCACCCATATCCAATTGAATGCGCTCCCAAGCGTACTGCATCGCTTCAGTAGCATCTGCAGGTACTGACTGCATAGAACAGATACCTTCGATAGTCGCTTGCGCAGAGAGCGTCTCACTGCCACTGGCCAGATACACATACATCACATCTTTAGCTAATACATCACTAACGATAGTAGCATGAGTAATCGGATAGCGTTGATCGAATGCATAAGTCAGTGTCGAGTCAGTAGTGTCTGTAGTGAACTGTTCGATGTTCAGTGTACCGTCTTCGTTAACATAATAAAAATGGGTAATCAGTTCGCGCAGTAATACCGAATTCACGATAGTCTCTTGCACTTCTGCAGTTACTTGATCATCAAAACGTAATACGAAATACATGGGTTACTCCTAAGTAAAGTTTGTCATCAAATATTAAAGACTGTAATTTAAAACCCAGTCAATTTTGTGTACTAATTACCGTGAGGTCTATTTATGACCAATGGCGTTTATCTACACTTAAAATTTAAATCTACATTACCGACATCTACAGTAGAATTTATACAAGCATGTATTAATTCACCGAAAGATGGGTTAATGTACATTAGTAATTATCGTGACATACCAGAAACATGGTTGACCTTATGGGGTACTCATCCAGAGTGGCCGCAGTGGTATGCCCGTACGCTAGCGTTCAATAAAGATGGTACATCTACTTTACAACTAGCTAGTGCTAGTAATTTATCTACGGTACCCATATTGAAATCCTTTATTGAATCAGTATTACCATATACTGATTCTACTGGATTAATTGGACTGTTTATTACTAAACCTTGGATAGAGTACCCAAAGTTACTCACTGTGCATAAAGGTAAGACTACGCTGTAGATATTGCAGTCGCTGGGCAGACCTTACACAAACTACCCCAGATTTAACACTGCTAGAAAAAATAATTCAACTACCACAACTCCTACGCTAGCTACCTTTAAGGTAGCTAGCTAGGGTTATTTCACGTCAAAGTCACGATTACAGGTACCGCATACATAATGTTCTGCATACGGATTAACACCAGTGAGTCTAGCAGGTGATTTACACGACGGGCACGGATACGCCTCGTAGTCGATATCCACTGGACAACTGTTGGTATCGCGATAGACCTGATAGTAGTAGTCAAATTCGATAGGGTGTGTATAGGCCCATTCAAAATGTAACCCACCACACACCGGACAGACTGGATGTGCCGGATCTTGTGGCACAAGATCCATTTCACCTAGGTCGTATGGCGGATGTTTTAACTGCTTTTGACAAGCAGTACATTTTAAAGTCATTCATTGACCCCCCATGTAAGTATCACGACACTCAGCACAGAGCAGCGCAGCGAATAATGTTTTAGGGATAGTAATCCCACCGTACTGGATATGATCTGCATCGATCGACATTTGATGCAGATCTTTGAGTAGTTCTACTACGCCGTGGTTATTGGGGCGGTAACTATAATACTGTGCTAATGCAGTAATAGAATTAGAGACCGCTTGACGCACATCTAAGGTCATCGGTTCCTTAGAATCGATCATACTTAAAATCCGCTGGCAATGCTCTACGATAGGTTGATTAATACCTATCACAGGGTCTTGTGCTAACATCAGTTTAAATAGTATACGAAATGTCGTATTTAAACGTTTCCATAATTGAGAGATGTTCCAGACGATGGTATCTGTATTATCACAATCGATTAGTTGATTACCACACATTAGGACATTAGTATCATCATCATGTACAAATATCAACACGTCGTCTAGCCAGATATGCCCTGCGTCAAAAGTAATGCCGGTACCTAATAAACACGCTAACCGTGGACACTGGAGCCACAGCTCTCCGGTTACTCGCTCATTTAATCCAATCTGAGCAGTAGCATCGTCTACTGTGACGATCGTATTGTATTGCGTGTAGCTAAACTCTACTGCTAGCTTTTCAATAAATGAAATGCAGTAAACAGCTTCAGCATGCCGTTTCTCGACGATTTGCCACATAACTAATATCCTTACAAATGTTTTATATAACTATACGTTAAGGTAGTGGTTACCACCACTACCCAGCACACTAATTTAATCCTAGTGGCTACAGACATAATAGATTAATCCAATTAAAAAGATTGGAATGCCTATAACTACTAACATAGCAATCAATAGCATAGACACTCCCTATATTAGTCAGCTGGGATACCAGGTACCCATCGAGCATAAATTGGGGTATGTAATTCGTCTTTGAGTAAAGTTACCATGCCTCTGAACATTGCTACACGACATGCGTCGATTAGTAAGGATTGCTTATTCATATATGCCAACAATTCATCCAGTGCGACAGTGCTCAACAATCGCCATGGTGATGCGATATAAAATCCTAAACCATCCGGTACTGGCTTGATCCAGTCTGGTAATGCAATATCAATAAATGGTAACTCAATAGCTACCGTACAATCTGGTTGTCCAGTAAATGTTTGGATAGTACCAAACTCAATCCGAGGACGCTGCATGTAACACTCCTTTTAATTTATTACGAATCCAGTCTAAATTAACTGGTTTATAGTCGGTTTGTTCACAGCTGACATTCACATAACGTGGATCGTCGATTATCTGGTCGTGTAAGTGACCGTGTATATTAAACACCCAACGATCTAAACACTGTGGATGTACTGGTACGTGGGAGATAACCCCCATGACTTTGTCTATACGACACGGTTTAACACTAGACACCTCTTTATACCGCGTAGGCAGCACGCAGCGCTCACCGTCATGATTACCCTGCACTAAGTATATGTTACGACAGTTAATCGCATCTAGTGCCGCATATCCCGGTGTACGGATGACGATATCACCTGCCAGATATAATGAATCGGTAGGGTTTACTACAGCATTGATTTGATCGATAATGTACTGATCGTGTTCCTGCCACGTACTAAACTGTGGTCTAAACCGCAGTATCGCGTCACCGTGACCGAAATGCGTATCGGCTAAATAATAACGTTGTTGCATACTACCCCCATGGATCTGAGCGGTCTTGATTCATTCTGGCGGACAGCCAATCATTTCGCTCTACCAGTACTGCTACCCTACCAGTATAGTGTGGGATGCCGTACCAATCTTCACCCCGTTCAATCCAACATACCTCTTTACGAGTAAAGACATACGCAGGGTTGTGATCATAGATAGCCGCCGCTTTCGGTGTGAGCGCTACTGACATTTTAAAAGGTTGACTGTTGAACATCTTAACAAGCACGTTTTCACGTGATTGAGTAAATGGTTCTGGGGTATGTACACGTGCCATAGTAGTACCTTATACTGAGAACGGATAGACGATCGGTAGATGACTTTCGTAGTTTTCTACTTTAAAATCATCGGTAGTTACCCAGGTTTCCAGATCTTCCAAACTACGGATTTCAGGGTTGATCCAGAGTGTAGGTGATGGGAATGGATCACGACTTAGCTGCACATCTTTAAATAAATCAAACTGATCTTCGTAGATGTGGACGTTGACCATGTGATGTGTAGCGATCCCTGGTTTATATCCAGTGAGCTGTGCCATCAGTGCTAACATTACATAACACTGTACGGCATTGGCCACCGTGCCCAAACAAAAATCGTTGGAACGTTGCATTGAAGTCAAATGCAGCGTGTCACCAATTAATGTAAAGTTATGTGTGTGCATGCATGGACGTAAGCAGCCATATTCAAACTCACCTGGATTCCAGAAGGTCAATATCTCGCCACGATCATCGATACCTTTGGACAGATCATCAATGATTTTGGCTAACTGATCTAATTCGGTACCGTCTGGTTTACGCCAATGTCGACCCTGTACCCCATAGACGCGACCCATATCGTCCACACCTTTACGATGAGGATTTGCCAGCCACGCATCATTTTCATTAGCATTGGCATCCCAGGTCTTTGCACCAATGGCACGGAATTGAGCAGCAGAATCATATCCGCGCAGATACCCCAGTAATTCCGCGATAGCGGATTTGTAGTAAGCTTTGCGCGTAGTAATTAATGGGAAAACACCAGCACCTACATCGTATTCCATAGTTGCATTTGGGATAGTCAAACAGCGTTTACCAGTGCGTTTATTAGCAATCCACTTACCTTCAGTAATGATACGCTTACCTAAGTCTAAATATTGTTTCATTGGAATATTACACCTTACTAATTTTGAATGACATAAACTACACATGCGATTAGTATAATACTAACCGCTACTGCATAAAGCGTCAATAGTACACCACGGGCACTATTATCTGGTTCCTTCGGTGGCTTTAATAATGGCGCCAGTGCCATCAAAGTCAACAGGGTCCCTAAACAGAGACCCAATATTAAAACGGCTACCATGTACCACCCCCTGGTCTACTTACTTATTGGTAATACCGGTGTCGCATTACCATTCAAGATAATACAATTAGCACTGGTCTTACAGGCAATTGAGTACATCTTCGCAGTTTCTAACGCCACGAACTGTTCGGTATTCATGTGCATTTTACCTACATATTCCATATTCGGGTACATCCGGATTATCATCTAAATACCCCCATGGACCCCACCCATCGATTATGACTAACCGACTATGCCACCCGATACGATCATCATAGCGGACAGGACCTAAAATTAAATGAGCTTCAGTAATCGTGAAATTAACCCACTCTTTTAAATCCTCATTTAATACAGCCAGTAGCGAGTGCACTGTACGCGGTATAGACTGTTCTGTTTTTAAGGCACTGTCCAACGAACCACTGTGATTACGTATACGCATCATCACGAATTGATTTTCTTTAAACTCGAGCATAGATTACTCCTTAGCTATTGACATCGCCAGCATATAGACCGATGTCACGCTTAATGACTTGTGACACTACTTCATCTACCGTTAGTTTTAAGTCACTGCATGCTTTAGAGACGCTACTGTACGTACCGTCTTTACACAATAGCCACGCGTAACCGCGGTCTAAAACATATTCCATTACCATAGGTACTGCTTGAGCTACTGCACATGTAGTGCCTGGAGCCAGTCCACGCAGTACACCTACTTCATACCAAAATACCCGTGGAACGAACAAATCTGCAAATGAAGTATTGGAATGTCGGCTATCCAAATGTGCTAATGTTGCCAGTGTCATTAATGGTGCCACATGTGGGTTCTGCGCCATCATTAATCCTAATTCTTTATTAGACATAATCTACTCCTTTTCGTTAACATCAAATGGCATTTACAGTGATTTAAAACACACAGCATACCACCCAGTATACCCGTGGGTATACTGGGTGGTATACGCTATCGAAATAAACTATTGACCATGATACAATACACACCACCACCAATACAGCTCGCTAACACCATTACCCATTCGATACTACGGTAAATAGCATGTGGTACTGGTGTGAAATAACTCGCTATTTCACGTGAGATGGGATGTAATGTACCGAAACCTAGTACGATTAATATTACGCCTAATAGCATCATAAACTAGCTCCTATTACGCCAATACCAATAATAGCCGACAGACACATCGACACTATACAAACACCGCCAATAGTGGCAGTGATTAGATCAACTATAAATGGTGACGGATCGCCACTCCAAGCCAAATCAAAGAACCAGTTAGTTGGATAATAGAGGACCCACGCTAGTGTGATTAACCCTAAGCCGATTAACATGGTTTCCGCTCACAGGTATCCAGTGCCAGGATTTTAGTAATGCGATCATCGTTATCATACAACCCACGAATTACCCGATCGAAATACACTGGCATCTTTTTCAACCAATATACATTACCTGACATAATCCGTACTCCACGCAGGGTATCTGCGTAAGTATGTATGTCATGTATAGCTACTGTAGCTTTAGACAGCGGTATTTCCATTAAACGTTCTACATCATAGTTTAATAACCCAGTTTCACGTTGTAAGTCTTCCAGGGACTCACCGAATAAATGGTTGATCCCTTTCAACACATCCCAGGCCGCCAGCTGATAAAACTCGATCCCGTATTTAGCTTTTAATTCAGCCAGTCGGGCAGGGGATAATCGCTGTACGGTAAATCCAGCAATACGAACATTAGCCATTACACCACCTCAGTACACCAGTCGATAGAGATTAACTCCTGGAATACGTGTTCACCTGTGGTGTCTACATAACCCATACCGCGAATACCAAAATACCCTTTAGGTGGAGTACGAATAGGTTGGACATCTGCCCACACTAGAGCGTAGTTACCCACTCGGTTAACTTTGATTACAGTGTTATGCAGCGCGCTAATCGCTAATGATTGATGGTGACTACGAAAGGCTAGCTGCTTATCATCTGGGTTAGGTGCTTGGTCTACCATAGCGCGGCGTAGTGGCCACTCTTCTGCGAATTCATCGCGAGGTAATTCGGGATGATGGTAGGTAGCGACTACCTGTACACGTACCCCATACTTACGAGCCAGGAATTGCTGACGTTCCTGGGTAGTACCAGGTTTTACTAGCACTAGGATAACTTGTGACATTATTTACTCCTTTTAGTGACTGATGGATAATTCGGTGTAGGGGAATCGCTCTACACCATGCATACTACGGAGTACCTGTAAATGTCGCTGGAGTGACTCAGCAAACTCTGCGTCGATAACCACACCGACATGATCATCCAAGTCTACCAGCAATACATCCATAACCCGTTTAGCGTGATTAGGACGTAACTCTAATGCTCGCCAATCTGGATGGGTGAGTTTGACCATCCATTCGCCAGCTGGCCATTCACGAACGATCTTAACGAGATTAAACCAATGGTTCACCATCTAACTCCTCCTCGCGGATTAAATCTATCCCAAAGACTGTAGTCAACACTGGATAGGATTGATCACTAGAATGTCCCAGTACCATTGTCGGCCAGAGTTGTGCCGCCGGACGTACCAATAACGCCATTACTTCTGGCATGTGGATTCGGATGTTATACACACCTACTTGGTATTCCTGTGGATTATGACCTACCCATCGCGGTTTATGGCCATGAAACTCAGCTGACCCGACTACCTGTCCATCTAAATAGACGTGTAATTCAGTAGGGAGTTTAGTCTCTTCGACCAGAGTGATATTTAACTTATCTGCCCACTGATCTAATTCATCTGATTCACGGGTACCTGCTGGTACTAAACCAAAGAACGGTACTAACATGTTATTTCACCAAGGTTAAAGTGGGTTTACCACGCACACGTGGTGGCATAGTGGTAGTAGATTTTTCAGATACCAATGGAGTTTTGCTATCCAAATACTCCTGTACATAACACGGCTCTGGTGCAAATGGTAAGATCGTACCGATCGTTTTAGAGAAGATCTCATTAATCGCACCGAATGGAATATAGAGCTGACACGGCACGGTATTAAACCGGGTATTAAATGAGATACCGATTTCATCTTGGAAATAGTGCATTACTGCGTCAGGGCGAATACACAGCGTCAGTTTAGGTTGTGCCGTAAACTGCACTGGAATATCTACACCAGGATAATCGGTTTGGATATTGATGTGTGGGTTTAACTGATTATCCACACACCAATCGAAAAACGCCTTAAATAAATAGGGACGCATCGGGGTAATATCGTGCATAGTAACTCCATTATTGAATGTAATCCAATAGATAATATATGTTTAATTTATATTCGGTTTACGTAAGTACGTGCAATACTTATACATCAATCCACTGGGCTTATCGATATGGTAGGCATCACCATCTTCAGGGATCATCGGTAAGTAGTTAGTCATTAAATCGAACGGGAACCAGGTATCAGCTAATAATGCTTCATTATAGATACGGGTAATCAAAACCTCATCTGCTACAGGCACAGCAGCTTTATATAACTCACCACCGCCTATGCAGTAGATATCTAACTGCGAGCTATAGTCTTGTGCATATTCGATAGCACGTTGGAAACTTGATACCACTACACACCCCGGGATAGCCTGTAGTGTACGTGACACGACGATATTCAACCGCTCCGCTAGCGGGTGTCCGATTGATTCATAAGTACGTCGTCCCATGACGACGATCTGACCCACAGTTAAAGCACGAAAGCGTTTTAAATCTGCAGCAATACGCCAACACAGATCGTTATTACGACCGATCTCGCCTTTTAAACCGACTGCTGCAATAATCTTAATTGACATATTCCCACTCCGGTGGTTTAAACAAAAAATAAATACCTTAATGGAGTAATACCATAGCCCCCACACATAAAGTGCAGGGACTGGTAATTAATAACTAATGTAGTGTAACTGACACTGACAGAGCTTTTAATTGCTCGACGAGTTCGGTTAACTTAGTACGGATCAATTCAAATCGAGCTTGTAGTGATTCAATCTGAGCTAATACTGTACGATCTACGGCACTACGTTGGATAGCAGTGACTGTAGTGTACTCGTAGAGTGTACGGGAAAACTGTTTAACCAATTGATCTACATCTGCCAGATGCATCACGATGGACATAGAGTTAGCCTGAGTTACTGTAGCGTAACCCCACATAATCGCTTCGTAATGTGGATCTAATTGATCATTTATGTTTTTAATATCTTGATGGAAGCACATAGTAGATTACTCCGTATTAGATTTTAAACAGCTGCCACTGCACATACCCACCATGGAATACGATATGCATGGCTTTGCGTACTAAGTGACTGAACTGACACAAAGTCGTATCGGTAGATTTAATTACCTGTAACTCACCGGTATGTGTCCAGGTGACTACTGCTTCCCAATCAGTGTCAGTGGCAGGAGTTAGCACTAGTTCTAACGGTAATGGTTGTGCATCTTTCCACAACGTCGGGATAGCACGACCTGGTGCTTTACGACCTGCTTCAATTAACACCGATTTAATAGGATCTTCTAAGTTATAGAAGAACCGTTGTAATCGATCGAGTTTGTTTAAATCTGCACGAGTAGAGACACCGTCCCAACCGAGTCCAGCTGGTAGATAAGCCGCAGCATACACGTAATCTGGTAATAACCAGTTACTGATCTCGTCTGGTAAATTGATTGGCTGTTGAGTAAAACTATCGTGAGTAATTAAGGTGCCGTTAGCAGCGACGATCGATTGTGTATATGTAATATCAGACAATATCCAACGCACGGTATAGACGTGGTCACCAGGCATGGCGGCTTGCAGGGTATGTCGAGTGTGGAGTAAGCCGGTACGTACACAAGACTGGACCGGACGGACTTCACCTTCTGGAGAGACCACGATTTGCTTGTGGCCAGTTTTATTGATGATTGAGCCATTGCTGATTAAGATAGTCATGAGAGTAGTCCTTTAGCAAACGTTAGTAGGATTTAATTATTTCAATATGGCGAGCTAGCTTTACCATAGATAATACCAGTGCATCGTGATTTGGGATAGTTTGCGCCATGATAGAATTTAAGATAGATTCTGACTCTAATAAACAGTCGTGTAACTCTAACTCATTACCAGTTTTGTATGCAGATAATAAAGCTATATCAGCTGCCAGTACGGTAGCAAATGTTAATTGGTCCATGATATTATTCCTTACTTAGCCAACGTTTAATAGTCTGCACCCACTCATCATCGCTAGGTACAGTAGGATTACCACGTACACGGTCTACTACCGTGTACGGGAGATTGAAGGTCCTGTGTCTCAGGACGTTACCACAGTGTCTACGTTTACCATAGTAGATTGTGAACATACTACACCTTAGGGTCTAGAATAAACCCATGTTCAGTAGGACGTGCAGTGAATTGTCCCGCTACCCCAATACGGTTAACGAAGTAATTAGCTTCGTTAACCGAGAACACTGGATTATTACCCAGAGTGATGTATACCGCTTTTATGATACTATAGCTACCTAGGTTCAGATAACTAAAAGTAAAGTCTACTGGTGCACCATTGATTATCCGGCTACCGTAACCTACGATAGAGTTATCGTGAGTGGTGATCTCTTTAAACTCGATAGCCCCTTCTACCAGCGGTGTGGCGGTGGATGGAGTATCGGATTTAAACATAGAGTATAAACCATACCCTACTGCTGCAGTAGCTACCACACCGGCACCGATATACCCAGCTAATTTCCAATTAATATTAATCATGATTAAACTCCCCACAGAGTGGCGTTAAAGTATTTATCACTGGACCATTTATTCCAGAGAGTGTAGGTACTGATCCATTGATTTGATTCCATGCATTTAAGCATGCGTTCGATCAAAGCTTTGTCGATATTAACAAAGCCATTATTACTAGGTTTGAAATAGTACCGATTACTCTGGTAAGCCCAAACCCCTTCGATAGTGACTAACTCTTTACCGAATGAGTCTTGTGTGACTTCCTGGTATTGTACGACTAAGTCACGGCCGTCTTTACGGACCCGAATACGATTAGTACCAGGGGCTAAATGTTCGATGTTAATACGAGTCTCAGTGGACTCGTGTTGAGTTTCAATACGATTGTTGATTTCTACACCGATACGAATTACGGTGCCTAGCGCGTCTAAGAATGACATGATAATATTCCTTATTTTTCAATGATGGTGTAGTGGTTATCAACATAATCTTTATATTGACAATATTTATCTAGTTTAAACTCCCGCAGGATTTGCTGGAGAATATCATTAGATAATACACAGGGTTGCACATCACGATCACTTATAGTTAGTTCGTAACCACTGCCACGTCTTTCCAACACTGCGATATAGTTGCGGGTGTCCTTACCCCAGTACTGACGAGGTGTAACTGTATTGAATATCAATCTACGGGTGCCATTATCCTGACCCATAGTTAGAGTCTCACCGTAAACTTCTGTACAATCACGGTTACGGTTGTATATTGCTACACCAGTAGCTACTGCGACTGTAGCTACGCCTAAACCTAAGGCAACTGCTTTGAATGTGTTCATGAGAGTGATCCTTTTAGCTATCGTTGTGATGAGATTAATTAAGCAAATTTATTAGGGTTACGACGTTTACCCCAGGGGTTTTCTTTATTGAACATCTCGTCCTGCCACGCACTACGTGCAGCTTTAACTTTTTGCTGGTGTTGATATCGGTTATAACCCACATATCCGATTACTGCGCCAACTACTGCTACTCCAGTTAATAATTTATTCATGATTTTTACCTTAGTTTGATTGGAGGTATTCTTGTTTTAACTGTTCGTATAAATAAGATATGTGAACGCCTACGCTGTGTACACGAGTGCTGGCTAAACGCAGCTGTTTCAATAGTAGATGTTCTTCCAACCCCATTTTACGGTCTTCTACCCGTTGATTAAACGCACGGATATATGCACTAATACCACGCTGGATATCAGTTAACTTCATTAATTGTTCCACTACGATTTCCAGATCAGTACCAACTAATGCTGATTCTACTGCAGTAGTCTGAGTAAGGTAGTTACGGATTTTTGCATTTTCGATTATGAATGATTGAGTAAACATGATAAGTACCTTCGGCTAACGTTGATAGTTTGAATAGGTTATTAGATAGTTATTATTATCTAACTTCACTAGGTAATATATATCTGAGTTATTTTTTATTCAAAGCTAAAATCTTTTTTATTCAAGGACGTTAATCGGATGCTATTGGTAACCTAATAGTAACTAATGATTTAAATTCTATGAGTTATTTTTATACGGAGTAAATAGTATGCTCTTTTTTAATCCCAATCCGCAAAATGAGGTTTTCGACCTATTACGTTCGAAAAACCCCACGCTGCAGTTAACCGATGCCGAGCTAGCACTCAGTAATATCCAAACTGATATTAAAGATGCTAATGACCATTGGGATGGTCGTGCGACCCTGTCAATTAACAGTACCGCACTTAACGGTAGTTTAAAGATCGACTATCAACGTATTCCATTAGATCGCTTTTTTAATGATGTAGGTGGTGCACAACATATCCCGGTAGTTAAGGTCAATTTAACACCGAATACTACCTATCGATTACCGGATATTATCGGAGTTATCAATCAAACTCTAGGCACACATTTCAATCAAAATCCTCAGGCGATCGATTTAGTTGATCAAGATATCGTAACTCCCAACGCTGGCGAGCATGTAGATATTACGCTAAGTGCAGCCAGTACTTCTATCTTAGCTGCGGCTGGATCTACTCTAAAGATTCGATTAAAGCTATCTGATACTGCCATCGGCGCTGGTATTGATACTGTTATAACTAATCATTCGCAAACACCCTGGGTGGCCGATGGTCGATTAGTACCTCAGCTAATGATGCGGATGATGGACTTTACTCGTGAGCTGATGTCACTGACCGCTTATGAAGTTGCTAGCGGTACCATTAGTTTAAATGCAGACACCATATCAGCAATAAGTCCACGGTTAACAGCTAAAGGTATTCCACTACCTGTGGATTGGATAATCATTACTGGGGTAGAGATTCCAGATGGCGAGAACGAGGTAGCAGCGATAGCTGCATTAACACCAACTGCTGACTTACCAGATAATCCGTATATTAATTATAACTACGATTATGTAGTCATCATCCCTGCAGCATTAGGTAATCAGGTAGCTACTGCGACTAGCTTAGCTGGGGATTATTATTTCCATCTCAACGTAGGTATCACGGATGTGTACGTACCTGCTTAATAGGAGTTCATAATGTTCAAATTAAACAGCGCTAAGTATGATCTAGCGACGTTAATCCGTAAACAAAACCCAGAGTTTACTGCACCATTAAACGAGTGGGAATTTGCGATGTTAACCACTGAAACTGATATGCCTGGGAATACCTCAGTCGTGATCAGTACTGCTAATGGTGGGCTATTACGTTTATACTACGATCGTATTGATTTAGCTGCGGTATCAGCTACTCAGGTAGACTTACCATTAGTAGAAGAGGAGCTCTATAGACTCAGTGATTTTCTAGACGAGTTATTAGCAACTACCGGAGTCTACTTTATTTTAGGTGGTGTGGATAATGATATCGACGATATTGAATTCTTAGCGCCTACTCGTGGCGGTTCAATGACGCTGGAACTAATCGCAGCAGAAACTTCCGTACGATTTGTACCTGGTAGTGTTTGCAGTATAACGATACGTAATAAAGGTTTACCGTTATTTGAGTTTGTCGATCAGCGTAGCTTAACCGCTACCACTAGCGGCGGTTGTATTAAAGCAGGTTTATTAGTGCCGTTAAATGACGTGCGTTTAAATCCAATGGCACTGCTGCGTAGTGTGGATTTCTCTGCTATACTGAGTGATAAGATAGGAGAAGCATTACTGTCGATGCAGATTATAGATAATGGTGTATGGGAATTCTCGCTATATCCCGATATATTCACTGCTATTAATGCACAGCTAACTACGCTAGGTATTCCGTTACTACAATCTCCAGTGGTTTATCGCGGCGATGAGTATAGCGATATAACAACCTTTTTTAATGCTTGGGTACTGAGCACTGCTAACCCAGTACCAGCGTGGGTTAATACCAATTTTAGATATTGTGTAAAAATATCCCCTATTTACGCAGGGCAGTTAGACACCCCCGCAGCATATGCTACTGATTACTACTTACATTTTAATTAAAAGGATATCTACATGAGCGCAGTATTAGACACCACGGTGGCCGGTCTATTAGATCATTTGAACTTACAGTACCCTGAATTACAACTCGCGTTATCGGAGGTACGTTTTTCTAAGCCGACTGCCAAACCAGCCCAGTGGGCCGGTGAAGCCTTAGCTGGTAACACGTTAATCCGCGTTACGCCGACGGCGACTTCCAGACTATCTGGTAGTTTAGTCATGGGCTACGATCGATTACCACTGGCTGCCCTATCAGGCATGATCGGCGCTACTATACCAGTGTCTACTAGTACTACTGATATGGCAGGTGTAATTAGCGATTTGTATCGCTACTATGGTATTGCAGTACAGGTAACTGATTTTGAAGCAGCTAGCATTATCACTGCTGGTGATTTAACTAAGTCGATTACGCTAACTGCTAAGCCAGAGGCTCTCGGTTGGACTGGTAGTGCCGTATTCGCTATTAAAGCTGCACCCGTCTCAGTCACCTGGACTGTACCAGAAACTGTACTCGGTGGTTTTAATTACGTAGACACTGCTTCTACTCCGATGGCAGAGTCATTAACTTACAACATCGACTTTACTGGCGACTACGTTACACTACACCAGCAGTTAACAGATGGTTTTAATGGTACTACGTTAGCATCAGTTTTAACCAAATATACGAACGTTAATTGGGTAGCTGACGCTGTAGGCGAGTACTCACTGTTAAACGCACAAGTCGTATTTGCTGGATTAAACTCCACTGCAGGGTTCCCTTTTAATACCAATTACAAATACACCATTATCATTGATTTGGATGGAGCGTCGTGTACCGGTTTAGCCGGTGCGTTGTTCTTACACTTCAATGATCCAGTAGAGTATTACTTGAATGCTGAGGTATTAAAGAAACTGTCAGTAGATGGTGATGGTGCCCTGCGTTATGACGGTGTATTAGTCGATAAATCAAGTGAGATATTTACTAATAACGACGTACTGTCTAAATTAACCGTACTCGACGGTGTACTGCACTATAACGGGGTGCGTGTTGACACTCCACCTGATGTGCAGTTATCTAATGCTAATACTTTGGTGAAAATCACTGAAGTGGATGGTATCCTTTACTTCAATGGTGTTCAAGTATCTACGGCAGCACCTATCTTAGATGCTATAGTCCCTGGCGGTACATTGAAAACTGTCGATGGCGCTATCGGTCAATCGCTGCTCATTAAATCCGGTACTGGTACTGGTACCTATGGTGGTAACATCACTTTAACTGCTGGCGGGGGTGTTACCTACGGCGGTAATATTTACCTGAATGGCGGGGCTGGCAATGGCGCTGCAAACAACGGTGGTATAATCCAACTGGTAGCTGGTAGCAACACAACTGGCAGAGGTGGTAATGTCGGTATTACCGCAGGTTCTGGTGGAGCTAGCACTGGTGGTACAGTTACTATTACCGCTGGTAATAGTACTAATAGCCAAGGTGGTAGCGTTACACTTAATGCGGGTAATGCAGTAACTTCTGGTGTTGGTGGTAACGTAAATATATCGGCAGGTGGTGCACTCGGTGCTAACAGTAACGGTAATGTCAACTTATCAGTGAAAAACTCAGGTACTGGTGCTGTCGGTAAGTTTAACTTTATATTAAACACTATCAATAAAGGTTTTATCGATACTGCCGGTCGCTTCCAATTAGACAGTAGTGCGTATGCAGATCAAGGTCGTATGTTACATATCAAAGGTACTGCACCGCTCATTAATGGTGGTGTGCGTAATAACATGCATCTGATGGAATTATCCTCTGGACTAACTAAATATTTTAGTTGGAATACCGGTGGATCTACTTCTGTTACCTCAGGAGATTATAAACATTATCTGGATTTTGGTTCAAATTCATCAGAGCCAACTATTTCAGCATATAACCCGGTCATGGTCCGTGCCTTTACACTGATCTCTGCCGGTGGTAGTTGGGGTATGCGTAATATCTGTCAATTTGATCCTGGTAACGCTGCAACAGGTTATCAAAACTCTGTAGCAGTATTAATTAACCGCACCACACACATGGGTAATGGTGCACTACAGGTTACGGCTGGTGCTGAAATATCAGGTATCACGTATATCACTGGTTCACCACTAGCTGCTAAGTTCGTCAGCTCTGGTTATGGTGCACTACAGGTAGTTAATGGCAACGCTGATATTTACAACTCCGGTGCGTCTGAGCTACGTGTACGTAGTACTACACCATTAGCCTCTAATATCCGTCAACAGAACTCTGTCTCCGGAGCTACTGCGACCGATGGGATGTTATATACTTACAACGGTGTCAATGCTGAGCTACGTAACTATGAAGCTGGTAGTATCACATTCGCCACCACTAACGTCAACCGATTCTCATTGCAAGCCACTGGGGATCTGTTACCATCAGCCGG
>Ga0183099_1000068_pt1 | contig 115300 bp, 105 predicted proteins | sample Biomet1_FD_127788 | JGI IMG/M metagenome (GOLD analysis project Ga0183099, IMG submission 127788) | Microbial communities from bioreactor (seeded with anoxic lake sediment) at LBNL, California, USA - Biofuel metagenome 1 | ecosystem: Engineered > Bioreactor > Anaerobic > Unclassified ...
TGATGGTTCGTCACTCCTCGACTTGCACACAGATGGTACCTCTTGGGATGTATCGAAAGTGACCAATATGAGCAACATGTTTGACGGCGCAATACGTCTCGTTGACATTGACACCACAGACTGGCACACAGTTGCGCTTACTAACACTTATCGGATGTTCGCAGGTACTCAAATACTCAACACCGTCACTGGTATCAGCACATGGGACGTGTCTAACGTGACAAGTATGCAAGAAATGTTTAGCCAAGGTGGTCCATATAGCAATCTTAGGTCAGGCGTTAAGACACTGGATATTAGCACATGGAATGTGTCAAAAGTCACGAATATGACAAGTATGTTTGCCTATGCGGATAAACTGTTAGCCCTGACAACGACATCTGACTTCAAACCGGGTGCCTCAACAGGCGGTGCTAATTTGAGCTACATGTTCCACTATACAAGTTCCCTTGATACGATTAATGGTATTACAGATTGGAACACCAGCAAGGTAACCAATATGGCTAACATGTTCCAATTCTCAGGCATTAAAAGCTCTGATGGTTCGTCACTCCTCGACTTGCACACAGATGGTACCTCTTGGGATGTATCGAAAGTGACCAATATGAGCAACATGTTTGACGGTGCCAACCGCTTGACTGGACTTGATACAACAGGCTGGGACACTAGCAAGGTCACATCACTGAATAGCATGTTCTACAACGCAACTGCCTTGCAAAACATCGCAGGCATTGCCAACTGGAATACCTCAGCCGTGACGAATATGGGCAGTACTTTCCGAAATGCCAGCAAGCTGACTAGTCTTGATTTGAGTGGTTGGGACACTGCTGCTGTGACGGATATGACCTATCTGTTCAACGGCACGTCTAACCTGCTGACGAGCATTGACATGCGGAACGCAACTTTCGCGCAATCTATCGGAGTCTATGGTAGTATGTTTACCAACAATAACCTCGGCTTGACTATGACAGTCAAAGATGCGGATGCACAGGCATTGATTAATAGCCTCAATCCACATCCTAATACGGTGGTGATTGCGACACCTTAGGTATGACGGTAAAAAATAAGAATAGGCTAGGACTTGTCTTAATGGCAGTCCTAGCCTATTTTTTGATGATTTTAAAGACAATTTGTATACAAAAAATAGGCAGTTTGCCCATCTTGTATTGAAAACGTTTTCGGTATAATGAACTTATCAAAAAAAAGAGGTAAACATAATGACAACCCTTAAATTAGAACACGTAGACAAAGTATATCCTAATGCCAAAATCAAGGCAGTAGAAGATTTTAACCTTGATGTGAAAGATAAAGAATTTATCGTTTTCGTTGGACCATCTGGCTGTGGTAAATCAACAACTCTGCGGATGATTGCAGGTCTTGAAGACATCACAAATGGAGAGTTCACGATTGATGGCGTGCGCATGAATGACGTCGCGCCTAAAGACCGTGACATCGCCATGGTTTTCCAAAACTATGCCCTTTATCCGCATATGACGGTCTTTGACAATATGGCATTTGGCTTGAAATTGCGTAAATACAAAAAAGATGAAATCAAAAAACGTGTAGAAGAAGCGGCTGCTATTCTTGGCTTGACCGAACTCTTGGATCGTAAACCAGCTGACATGTCCGGCGGTCAACGCCAACGTGTGGCGATGGGACGTGCCATTGTCCGTGATGCCAAAGTGTTCCTCATGGATGAACCTTTGTCAAACTTGGATGCCAAACTCCGGGTGTCCATGCGTGCTGAAATTGCGAAAATTCACCGTCGGATTGGCGCAACAACAATTTACGTAACCCATGACCAAACAGAAGCGATGACACTCGCGGATCGTATCGTTATCATGAGTGCGTCTAAAAGTGCTGATGGCACAACTGGTCGTATTGAGCAAATTGGTGCGCCGAAAGAACTCTATAACGAACCTGCTAATAAATTTGTCGCTGGCTTTATCGGTAGCCCTGCTATGAACTTCTTTGAAGTAAATGTTGACGGTGCGAGCATGACAAATGGTGCTGGTCTTGATATTGCGATTCCAGAAGGTCAACAAAAAGTCCTTAAAAACGCTGGGTATGATAAGAAAAAAGTTTGGTTTGGTATCCGTCCAGAGGACATCTCAGCAGACGGCCTCGTTCAAGAAGTCTTCCCAAATCAAAATGTTAAAGCTGAAGTCGTTGTATCTGAGCTCCTTGGTGCTGAAACCATGCTGTATTCTAAGATTGGCGACACTGAGTTTGTCTCAAAAGTGGATGCCCGTGACTTCCGTCAACCTGGTGATGAAGTTGATTTGACATTCAATGTCAATAAAGGACACTTCTTCGACTTTGACACTGAGCAACGTATTGTCGGCTAAAATGACTCTCCTCGAAAAAACGCTAATGGCGTTTTTTTGTTCTATTTTATCTTTCTCTCAAGATGTAAAGGCAAGTTGATCTATATTTGGCACTAGAACACATTTTTTTGATAAAATAGTCTTATGAAAAAATTTGTATTCAGTTTATTTTGTATCCTATCCGTTATTGTCTTATCTTCCTGCCACAAAGCTGTTAAATCTGAACAGCATGGCACAGCAACATTAATCGTCAAATACGATGAGGCAACAGTTAAGACTTATCAAGATATACCAATTCAGGCTGATGAAACAGTATTAGAGTTACTACAATCAAGGACAAGAGTAACCCTAAAATCAGGTATCATCACTGAAATTGATGGCATTACTCAAATTGAGTCATCCAATCTTTATTGGCTCTTTAAAGTCAATGATAAACTAGCTGATAAGGGAGTCGCAGAAACCAAAGTGAAGGCGGGCAGTAAAATTGAATTTTATCTGGGAGAATTTAAATAAAGGACTAACATAATGTGATATAATAAAAGATATTACTATACTCATTTAACGATATAAAGCAGACACTTTATATCGTTAAGCAAGTATATTTTCAGAAAGTAGAGTCTTATGAGTTTTAATTTTATCGATAAATTCCTGCCTTATTTTAATGATGGCTTAATTGTTACCCTGATGATTTCGGCTTTTGTTGTCGTAATCGGTACCGTACTTGGGACACTGATTGCCCTAGCAAAGTTATCAAAGATACGTATTTTACGTTGGTTGGCTAATGTTTACATCGAAGTTTTTCGAGGGACACCGATGTTGGTGCAGATTATGATAGGTTTCCAAGTGCTTGGGAAAATGCCACTGCCGGAGTTTCAATTGGGTATTTTAACGGAAGATCTATCACGTTTGGTGCCAGGGATTATCGTGTTGTCAATGAACTCAGGGGCTTATGTTGCTGAAATCGTTCGTAGTGGGATTAATGCGGTACCTAAAGGACAGACAGAGGCTGCTTATTCACTCGGTATTCGGCCTCATCAGACGATGATGAAAGTCATTCTACCACAAGCCGTTCGTAATATCTTACCTGCTTTAGGAAATGAATTTGTGACCATTATCAAAGATAGCTCGCTTTTGGCAACGATTGGTGTTATGGAACTCTTCAATGGTGCGCAAACAACAAGTTCAACAACTTATCAAAGTTTGTCACCTTGGTTATTAGTTGCGGGTTATTATTTTGTGGTAACCTTTATCACAAGTCGACTTATCAATCTACTTGAGAAAAAACTTGGGAAAGGATATGCAAAATGAGCACACATAATTTGATTGAAATTAAAGATTTGCATAAATATTTCGGTAAAAATGAAGTATTGAAAGGTTTGGATATTCAGATTAAACGCGGTGAAGTTGTGGTCATGATTGGTCCTTCTGGGTCTGGTAAATCAACTTTTCTTCGAACGATGAATTTACTTGAAACGCCGACTAAGGGTGATGTTTACTTTGAAGGCACTAATATTGCGGATAAGTCAGTTGATGTCTTTAAGCATCGCGAAAAAATGGGCATGGTTTTCCAGCAGTTTAACCTTTTTCCAAATATGACTGTGCTTGATAATCTAACTTTGGCACCCATGACGACTGGCAAACTATCAAAAGAAGAGGCAGTTGAAGTTGCCATTGAGTTATTAGCTAAGGTTGGGCTGTCTGAAAAAGCTGATGCTTATCCTCAAAGTCTATCAGGGGGACAACAACAACGGGTAGCGATTGCTCGGGCATTAGCGATGAACCCTGACGTCATGCTTTTTGATGAGCCTACATCTGCTCTCGATCCTGAAATGGTCGGGGATGTCTTAAATGTCATGCAAGATTTGGCAAAAGACGGGATGACGATGGTTATTGTGACGCATGAGATGGGATTTGCTAAAGAAGTTGCGGATTGTGTGATCTTCATGGCGGATGGTAAAATTGTTGAGAGCGGTACGCCAAACGAGTTGTTTGATCATCCTAAGGAGCCGCGAACTCAGGAATTTTTGGCACAGGTTTTATAAGATTGATAGAACATCGCAATCACTCAAAAGCGCTATTTTTAGCGCTTTTATGATATAATAGATGTTCAGGGAATCCAAAGGAGATGACTTCCCTGAAACGAAACGTGAGGTTAGTACGATGGAATATAAACAAATTAATGATAAAACGATAAAAATTTCCTTGACTTTTGAAGATTTAAAGGCACACGATATTAAAATGAGTGATTTTTTAGTCAATCAAGGCATGGTTGAAAAGTTATTCTATGAGTTGGTTAGCGAATTAGAAATTGAAGATAAATTTGCTAATACGGGCATGATGACGTTTCAAGTTCGCCCGCATCCACAAGGTGTGGATTTGCTAGTGACAGAAGAAGTCAACATAGATAACATGAAATTTCCTGAGGGATCAGAAGGCTTACAAGAAATGATGGACGAGGCCATGGAGCAGATGGGGGATATGGCAAATCTCATGGATAGCTTATCGTCAAGTAAACCAAATTTTGATGTGATGGATGATCACGCTGACTTCGTCTACTTCATCCTTAAATTCAACAAAATATCAGATGCGGTGAAACTGAGCCAAGCTGTGATTGATGATGTGGAGGAGTCCGAACTTTTCCAATTTCAAGATAATTTCTACCTGACGATTCTTGATAACCAGAAACGTAAAGGCTTTAAAGAAGTGAGTCTGTTACGTGCTAGAATGTTAGAGTATGGTGAGCCGTCTGATTTTTCACGTGAGGCTTTGCTAGAACATGCTAAGACGATTTTCCGTGAGGAAGCACTTGAAAGTCTGCAACAAATTTAATTGATATGAAACAACAAAGTAAAGACGACTTTGTTGTTTTTTTCAATATATGGAAAAGCGATTAAACGGAGGCATCACGAGACAGATTGACTGTTATAAAAATAAAAGAATATGGTATAATACTAGTATATGCATAACTTATCTGAATTTCCTTTTACGGTTAAATATATTATTATTTTATTAGTAACGGCTATCATTGCCTTGATTCTGACGCCTATTATGGTGGTGGTATCTCGAAAAATTGGTGCAGTTGATCATCCAAACGCCCGTCGTATTAATGTCAAGCCAATGCCATCTGCTGGAGGTGTTGCTATTTTTGTTGCTTTTTCAGCAATCGTGTTGCTTGTCTTGCCACGTTTTGTGTCATTACCAAATTATCCAGGCATTACAGATTCTTATCTCAGCTATGTCTGGCCTTTTGTTTTAGGTGGTGGTATTGTGGCTGCGACAGGACTGATCGATGATATTGTAGAACTTGGTGCAAAAAGTAAATTATTAGGTCAAATTGCGGGTGCTTGTATTATCTGGTTCTTCACGACGAGTCATTTTGATAATTTCAAGATACCTTTTGGCGGACCACTCCTAGTCTTTCCAGATTGGTTGTCTTTTTTAGCCACTATTTTCTGGATTTTAGCGATTACCAACGCTGTTAATTTGATTGATGGGCTAGATGGTTTAGCAAGTGGTGTATCAATTATTAGTCTGACAACTATGGGATTGGTGGCGTATTTCTTCTTGGGGACGACGAATGTCTATCTTCCGATTACAATTTTCGTTTTGGTTTTTGCTATCGTTGGTTTTTTTCCCTATAATTTTCCACCTGCCATTATTTATCTTGGAGACACGGGTGCCTTATTCTTGGGATTCATGATTTCAGTCTTGTCCTTGCAAGGTTTGAAAAATGCGACAGCTGTGGCTGTCGTCACACCGATGCTGATTCTAGGGGTACCATTGACCGATACGGTCGTAGCGATGATTCGCCGTAAACTTAATGGTGGTAGTATGGTTGAAGCCGATCGGATGCACTTGCATCATCGTCTATTGAGTTTGGGTCTAACCCAGCATGCGGCTGTTTTAGTCATCTATGGGATTGCAGGGATATTTTCATTTATCGCATTGATTCTTAATGTGTCATCGCGTTGGGGCGGTACCTTTTTACTTGTCTTTAGTCTGATCGGGTTAGAAGTGCTGATTGAGCTGATTGGTGTGTTGGGCGAGAATCGGACACCTCTTTTAAATGTCGTTAAATTTATTGGCAATAGTGAGTATCGCCAAGAGGTTAAAAAACGGCGGAAAATGTAAAAGTTTATAGACAGAATAATGTTATTTTGTCTTTTATTTTGATAAAATAGTGGTTAGAACAATAATTGGAGGAACCTATGTCTACATTAGAAATTAAAGATTTATATGTCCGTGTTGAGGAAAAAGAAATCCTTAAAGGTGTGAACCTGACAATCAATACAAACGAGATTCATGCCATCATGGGACCAAATGGTACCGGAAAATCAACACTTTCTGCTGCGATTATGGGCAACCCTAATTTTGAAGTCACCCAAGGCGAAATTTTGCTTGACGGTATTAATGTGTTAGAACTTGAAGTAGACGAACGCGCGCGTTTAGGTCTTTTCTTGGCCATGCAATATCCAAGTGAAATTGCTGGGATCACAAATGCTGAATTTATGCGTGCTGCAATGAATGCTGGCCGTGAAGAAGATGACAAAATTGGCGTCATGGACTTCTTGAAAAAATTGGACAGCAAAATGGACTTGCTTAATATGGACGAAGCCATGGCTGAGCGTTACCTCAATGAAGGCTTTTCAGGTGGTGAGAAAAAACGTAACGAAATTCTACAATTACTCATGCTTGAACCTAAATTTGCTATCCTAGATGAAATCGATTCAGGTCTTGATATTGATGCCCTAAAAGTCGTTTCTAAAGGTGTGAATGCTATCCGTGGTGAAAACTTCGGTGCCTTGATCATCACTCACTACCAACGTCTCTTGAACTACATCACACCAGATGTGGTGCACGTGATGATGGAAGGTCGCGTTGTCATGACAGGTGGCCCTGAATTAGCAGCACGCTTGGAAACTGAAGGTTATCATGGCATCGCTAAAGACCTTGGTATCGAGTACAAAGAAGAAGCTTAAGAAGGAGCATAATATGGCGAAAGAAAATATTATTGCTTTTTCACAGGCACATGCGGAACCAGAATGGTTGCAAGTGCGCCGTCAAACGGCATTTGATAAAATCAGTGAATTGAAACTCCCTTTAATTCAGCGTGTCAAGCTTGACCGTTGGAACTTTGGTAACAATGATATCACTGAATCTCTTGACAGTTCAAATGTGCCAGATTTTACAAACTTAGGTGAAAATCCTAAATTGATTCAAGTCGGCACGACAACTGTTTTCCAACAGTTATCACCGGATTTGGCTAATAAAGGTGTGATTTTCACAGACTTTTATTCAGCTTTGGAAGAAATTCCAGAAATCGTCGAGCAGTATTTTGGAACAGCCTTGCCTTTTGACGAGGATAAATTAACAGCTTACCATACCGCTTACTTTAACTCAGCGGCAGTTTTATACGTGCCAGATAACGTTGAAGTGAATGTACCAGTCGAAGGACTCTTTTATCAAGATTCTGACGAAGCGGTACCTTTCAATAAACACGTTTTGATTATCGTTGGGAAACATGCCAAGTTGTCATACTTGGAACGTTTTGAGAGCCTTGGCAAAGATAATGTTAAAAACACAGCCAACATTGCGGTTGAAGTAATCGCACTTGAAGGCGCACAAGTTAAGTTTTCAGCGATTGATCGTTTAGGTAGCAATTTGACAACTTTCATCAGTCGTCGTGGTCGCTTAAATAAAAATGCACAAATCGACTGGAACCTTGGCGTGATGAACGAAGGTAATGTCGTTGCTGATTTTGACAGCGACTTGGTCGGTGAAGGCAGTCACGCAGAACTTAAAGCGGTGGCGATTTCTTCAGGTAAACAAATTCAAGGTATTGATACACGTGTTACCAACTATGCGCCACATTCGATTGGGCATATTTTGCAACACGGTGTCATCTTAGAAGCCGGAACCTTGACGTTCAACGGCATTGGTCACATCATCCGTGGTGCTAAAGGTGCAGATGCGCAACAAGAATCACGTGTCTTGATGTTGTCTGATAAGGCACGTTCGGATGCTAATCCAATTCTTTTGATCGATGAAAATGATGTGACTGCGGGTCACGCGGCGTCAATCGGTCAAGTTGACCCAGAAGATATGTACTACCTTATGAGTCGCGGTCTGGATCAAGATACTGCTGAACGTTTGGTCGTTCGTGGCTTTTTGGGCGCTGTTATCGGTGAAATTCCGGTTAAGGCAGTTCGTCAAGAAATGATTGATGTGATCGAAAGTAAACTAGATAAACGTTAAGTTTTTTTTGCATAAGTGAGTATCAACAGTTTAATGTAGGAGTGAGACTAGATGACCATAGAAATCGAAAAAATCCGGAGTGATTTTCAAATTCTGGATCAAATCGTCAACGATGAGCCTTTGGTTTATCTGGATAGTGCGGCAACAACACAGAAACCTCAGCAAGTCTTAGATGTCATTCGTGCTTATTATGAGCATGACAATGCCAATGTTCACCGTGGTGTGCATACTTTGGCAGAGCGTGCAACAGCTGATTATGAAGCGAGTCGCGATAAAGTACGTGCTTTCATCAACGCTAGTTCTCGTAAAGAAGTACTGTTCACGCGTGGGACAACGACTGCCTTAAACTGGGTGGCAAAATTTGCGGAGCAGATTTTACAGCCTGAAGATGAAATTGTTATCTCAATCATGGAGCACCATTCTAATATTATTCCTTGGCAACAAGCGGCAGCTAAAACAGGTGCAATCCTGAAATTCGTTTACCTTAAAGATGGTGAACTGGATATGGCTGACTTGCGGACTAAGGTCACAAATCGGACGAAATTTGTCAGTATTACCCATGTCTCAAATGTCTTAGGTGTGATTAATCCTGTCAAAGAGATTGCCCAAATTGCCCATGAACATGGCGCAATAATGGTTGTAGATGGTGCTCAATCGACACCACATATGTCCGTAGACGTGCAAGACTTAAATTGTGATTTCTTTGCGTTTTCTGGTCATAAAATGGCCGGACCTACGGGTATCGGTGTTTTATATGGTAAAGAAGCCTTGCTTAATCAGATGAATCCGATTGAGTTTGGTGGTGAAATGATTGACTTTGTCTACGAACAGAGCGCAACCTGGAAAGAATTACCCTGGAAATTTGAAGCGGGAACGCCAAATATCGCAGGCTCTATCGGACTTGGTGCCGCAGTTGACTATCTGATTGAGATAGGCATTGACAATATCCATCAACATGAGCAAGATTTGCTGAACTATGTCATGCCAAAATTGCGTGAGATAGAAGGCTTAACCATTTACGGTCCAGAAGATAATCACCGCCGTGGCGGTGTGATTGCCTTTAATCTGGACGGTCTACATCCTCATGATGTGGCTACTGCGCTTGACATGGAAGGTGTTGCTGTCCGTGCAGGACATCACTGTGCACAGCCATTGATTGATTATCTAGACTTGCCTGCAACAGCTCGTGCTAGTTTTTATATCTATAACACTTTTGCTGACTGTGATAAGTTAGTCGAAGCGATCAAATTAACCAAGGCGTTCTTTGGCGTTTAATATCGTATACTTAAACAGTTGTGCCAAACGACTTCGCTAACGTATGACCAAAGGAGTAACCATGGCCCTTTCTAAATTAGATAACCTCTATCGTCAGGTGATTCTTGATCATTCAAGTCACCCACATCACCACGGTCAATTACAGGACGGTGAAACGGTAGATTTGAATAACCCAACCTGTGGCGACGTGATTAAACTTTCGTTGAAACTGGATGGTGGTACCATCACTGATATCGCCTTTGATGGTTCAGGTTGTAGTATTTCAACAGCTTCAGCCTCAATGATGACGGATACAGTGATTGGCAAAAAATCAGAAGAAGCTCTCGAGTTAGCAGATATTTTCTCTGAAATGGTTCAAGGTAAAACGGATGATCGTCAAGAAAAATTGGGCGATGGCGCCTTATTATCTGGCGTTGCCAAGTTTCCACAACGTATTAAATGTGCAACTTTAGCTTGGAATGCTTTGAAAAAAGCCTTGGAAAATAGTAATGGCAGCTCTGAGGTTGCCAATTTATCAGGACACTGTGAAATTTAAATGACTCAAAATAAAGAAGCTTTAACGTTTGATATTAAACGTAAAATTCCCAATACCTTGGCACGCAGTGGCACGATTTCAACGCCACATGGAGACATCCAAACGCCAGCTTATATTGGTGCTGCAACAGCCGCAACTATGAAAACTTTGACAAATGCTGAGATTGATGCCCTTGGGGCCCAGTCAATTTTGGCAAACACCTATCACTTAATGTTACGACCAGGTGCTGATTTGCTAGAAAAGGCGGGTGGTATTCACAAATTTATGAACTACCACAAACCTATGTATACCGATTCAGGTGGTTTTCAAGTTTATTCACTCGGCATGGCCTTTAAAAAAGGTTTGGATGCGACCAGTCATACGACTAGGGGATCATCTGAGAATGCCGTCATGAGTGCTGACCAGTTAACCAAGGTTGAGAAGGAAGGCGTCTGGTTCAAGAGTCATCTCAATGGTGATAAGATTTACATGACACCGGAATATTCGATGGAGCTACAACATCAGATTGCAGCGGATATCCATATGGCCTTTGATGAATTAACCTCTCCTTTGGCAGGTCGTGAGCAGATTAAATCAGCACTCGACACAACGCATGCCTGGGCAGAACGTTCATTGCGTCGTCATGCAGAGCTGAATACCCTTCATGCAGAAAAAGGTGAGCTGCAACAAGCTCTCTTTGGTGTCGTACAAGGTGCACGTGAAGAAGATTATCGTCGCGAAAGTGCTAGTTTCCTAGGAAATCTCACTCTTGAAAATGGTGAGCAGTTTGACGGTTTCGGGATTGGTGGGACTTTTCAGCCAGAGGAATTGCCAGATGTGTTAACTTGGATTAATGAAACCCTTCCAGAAGAGAAACCAAGACATTTATTGGGGATGGGCGCACAGCCTGCTGATTTATTCCTCGGTGTTGAATATGGGTGTGACACGTTCGACTGTGTTGCACCAACTCGTCAAGCCAGAAATGGGGCCATCTTTACGTATGATGGCCGCATCAATATTAAAAACAAAAAATTTGAAGATGATTTCACACCACTTGATCGAGATTGTGATTGCTATACTTGTGAGAATCATACCAAAGCTTATCTTCGTCATTTGTTCAAGGCAAATGAAGTGACAGGCATGGTTCTGGCAAGTATTCACAATGAACGCTTTGTGGTGAGGACAGTAGAAGAGATTCGTCAGAAATTAAACGACTCTGAACCTGCCTTCTGGTCTTATAAACGTGACTTTTTAGTTCGTTATTATGGTGAGGAACGCGCTCGGGATTTCCTTTATACCAGTCCAACAGAATGGCAATAAATAGACGTTTACCTCTATACTCATTTAACTATCTATAGCATACACTTTCTGATGGCAACTAATGTTGCCTCTATTGGTTAATTGAAAGGATTGCTTTCAACTATGTTTGCGCTTCAGCGCATTATGTACCGTGCTATATACAGTAGATTTGATTTTTGAAAAAAATCTTAGTCGCTGGATTACGGCTTAGCCGTTGACTAATTGACAAAAAAAGGTCAAAAGTTGTGTACGCTTTATCTAGTTAAACAAGTATTATTAAAAAATGAAAGGCACCAAAAAATATGGCAGAAGATATTATCAAACCCAACATTGAAGAAGTCGACTTAGGTGACTATCAATTTGGTTTTCACGATGACGTAACACCGATTTACTCAACAGGCCGTGGCTTGACTGAAGAAGTCGTTCGTGAAATTTCAGCTGAAAAAGAAGAACCAGAGTGGATGCTTGATTTTCGTTTGAAATCACTAGAAGCATATCACAAGTTGCCACTCCCTAAATGGGGACCAGATTTATCAGGCGTTAACTTTGATGATATAATTTATTATCAAAAAGCATCTGACAAACCTGCTCGTTCATGGGATGATGTCCCTGAAAAAATCAAAGAAACCTTTGAACGTATCGGGATTCCAGAAGCGGAACGTGCTTATTTGGCAGGGGCCTCAGCTCAGTATGAGTCAGAAGTTGTTTACCATAATATGAAAGATGAGTTCACAAAACTCGGGATCGTCTTTACCGATACAGACTCAGCCTTGAAAGAATATCCTGAAATTTTCAAGAAATACTTTGCAAAACTTGTGCCGCCAACTGATAATAAATTGGCAGCTCTTAACTCAGCTGTTTGGTCAGGTGGCACTTTCATCTACGTCCCAAAAGGCATCAAAGTTGATATTCCTTTGCAGACTTATTTCCGAATTAATAACGAAAATACAGGTCAGTTTGAACGGACACTGATTGTCGTGGATGAGGGCGCGAGTGTGCATTATGTTGAGGGCTGTACGGCCCCGACTTATAACAGTAACTCCCTTCATGCGGCAGTTGTCGAAATCTTTGCACTTGACGGTGCTTACGTGCGTTATTCAACTATCCAAAACTGGTCTGATAACGTTTATAACTTGGTAACCAAACGTGCGCGTGCTTTGAGCAATGCGACTGTTGAATGGATTGACGGTAACTTGGGTGCTGCGATTACGATGAAATATCCAGCTGTTTATTTGGATGGTCCTGGCGCGCGCGGTACCATGTTATCTATCGCCTTTGCCAATCGCTCACAAATCCAAGATACTGGGGCTAAAATGATCCACAATGCCCCAAATACATCAAGCTCGATTGTGTCTAAGTCCATTGCTAAAGGTGGTGGTGAGGTCAACTACCGTGGTCAAGTGACCTTCAATCCAGCAAGTAAAAAATCAGTCAGCCATATCGAATGTGATACCATCATCATGGATGATCTCTCGAAATCTGATACGATTCCGTTTAATGAGATTCACAATTCGCAAGTCGCGCTTGAGCACGAAGCGAAAGTGTCTAAAATTTCTGAAGAACAGCTCTACTACCTCATGAGCCGTGGCTTGACAGAATCCGAAGCGACAGAAATGATCGTCATGGGCTTTGTTGAACCATTCACGAAAGAATTACCGATGGAATATGCGGTTGAATTGAATCGTTTGATTAGTTATGAAATGGAAGGGTCTGTAGGTTAAGATCAAAAAGCCATATAAACATTATGTTTATATGGCTTTTTTTGCAAAATACGGTAAAAGGTGTGGCAAAATTGAGGGAAGTGATACATGCCATCTAAACTCCCAAGATAACTTGCCTGTTTTGTTAGGGGAAATACGATTTTTTATGAGTTTAAACTAAAGTTCAATAAATTTTTTGAAAATTTTGTAAAAAGGCGTATAATAAAATCATGAACGTATGACTCAGGAAAGATATCAGGAGGATATCAGATGACATCAATCGGAAAATACAAAATCAAAGACATTCAAAAAAAGAATCCTTTATTTTCTGCGATTAGAGCAACGGTCGAAACGGCCTTTTATGCGAATAATGTTGAGAAAATAGATACGGTTGCTGAGGCCTATGCCTTAGCAAAAGAGACGTCAGGAACCATTATTACCGATTTGCCAATCCATGAGCCAGAGATTCATGGCTTTCCGGAGGACAGTAAAATCCTTGTTTTCAACGATGGGGAAGTCGTCGGTCGAACATCGGCGGCTAGGAAAATTATCGGTCAACCTGGCGTAGATACGGCGTATTTTGCAGGCCTTGTTCGTGAAGCAGTGTTTGGGATTAGTCAAAGAAAAGTTTATACCACCGAAGTTTATGTCGGACTGAATCCTGAGTTTATGCTCAAAAGCCATCTCTTGTTGCCTACTGCGTATGCCAACACCATCTTAAATTACTTACTTAATTTCCAGCGGGAAACGATAGAATATCAAAAAATGTATGCTGAGTCTAAACCCTATCAGACTGGCGATTTATATATTTTTGGCGACCCAGACTGGCAACATCCAGATTATCCTAATGGTTTAGCACTCTTTGACCCTAAGCATAATGTTGCTGTCATTTTAGGGCTACGGTATTTTGGCGAGTATAAGAAGGCAACCTTGACGCTGGCTTGGGCGACGGCGCATGACAACAATTATATCGCCTGCCATGGTGGGATGAAACAATACACTCTGAGTGATGGTAAAAAATATACCATGGCGGCATTTGGCTTGTCGGGGTCAGGGAAGTCGACGATTACGCTGGCTAAGAATGACAGTAAATATCAAGTGACCGTCTTACATGATGATGCCTTTATTATTAATCATCAAGATGGTTCGACGACAGCTTTGGAGCCTGCTTACTTCGATAAAACGCAGGACTATCCGATGATGAGTGAAATGGTCAAATATTTCTTGACCTGTCAAAATGTTGGTGTCACGCTAGATGATGTCGGCAATAAAGTCATTGTGACAGAAGATATTCGAAATGGCAACGGTCGAACAGTCAAGTCTAAACTGGTCACGCCGAATCGTGTGGACCATATTAAAGAGAAAATCAATGCTGTTTACTGGATTATGCAAGATGAGAGTTTGCCACCAGTTGTCAAGGTCAGCGACCCTAATTTGGCATCTATTTTTGGTTTAACACTTGCGACCAAACGCTCAACGGCTGAAAATATCGTTGGGGATATTGATATTAATGAAATTGTCATTGAACCGTTTGCTAATCCGTTTCGCTCATATGCACTGGGTGAAGATTTCACGGCCTTTAAAAAGTTGTTTGAGGATAGAGCGATTGACTGCTATATTCTCAACACTGGGTATTTTAATGGTGCTAAGGTTAAGCCGCATCATACGCTGGGTGCGATTGAGGCGATTATTGATGGTATTGGTAATTTTGTGCCTTTTGGTCCGCTTGAGGGGTTGTCTTATCTGCCTATCAAGCATCTCAATCCCGACTTTGAACATGAGGGTTACGTAGCATCCTTAAAAGCTAGTATGGCAGAACGGTTACGGTTCATTGAATCTAAAAAACTAGAAATGAATGCCTATCATGCTTTGCCATTAGGGACAGAGGATGCTGTTAAGAAAATTCTGACATCCTTGGCATCACTATAAAAATATCAGGCCGGTAATCCACTAGCCTGATATTTTTTAATTATGCTTGAGTCAATTCCTTAACTCGCTTGTGAAAGACTTTATCTCTCAATTCATAAGTCACATCGCTGCGCTTGGCAATATCTAGATCATGCGTCACTAAAATCACGATTTTCTTTTGTTCGTGAGCAATTTTTTCAAATAAATTGATAATCTCACGACCTGTTTCTTCGTCCAGATTACCTGTAGGTTCATCTGCGACGATAATATCAGCGCCTGTCACCATTGCTCGGACAATCGCCACCCGTTGTTGCTGACCGCCGGATAGCTGGGAGACTTTTTTATGCTGTAAATCTTCTGCAATGCCCACTGATTTGAGACTTTCTGTGATAAATTCGCGTTGGTTATCCTTTTTTACACCGCTAATTTCAAGGGCGCTGTCGACATTTTGATAGGCACTCATGTAGGTAAAGAGATTATAAGCCTGAAAGACAATGGCAAGATTGTGCTTTCTAAACTTGGTTAAGCCGATTTTGGCTAGGTTTGTATTGTTATAGAGGATTTCACCTTCTTTGGCTGAATCAAGACCCGAGATCAGCGATAGAAAGGTCGTTTTGCCACTCCCGCTTTTGCCTAAAATGGCGTACATCTTGCCTGCTTCAAATTTCAAATTCACATCTTTAAATAAAATATCTGCGGGATTCTGATACCAAAATCCTAAATTTTTTGTTTCTAACATCTGCATTTCCTCCAATGGTTTGGGTGTTGTTAATTGTTCGTCAAAATCGTCTTAGGTGTCAGTCGCAAAATGCCGATAGAAGCGACAAAGATAGCAATAAAAACAATCCCTAAAGCTAAGGCGCTAAGTAATCCAATGGTTTTTGAAGTCATTTTGACATTCATATGGTCAATTTGTTTGGCAGTCTCTTGATTGGCTACAAAAGGTCCGCCGATATTGCCTAACCTACCGTGGCCTCGTTGTGTTTCAGTCGTGCTTTTGGCCTGTTCTTGCTGCGTTGTATTTTGTTGACTTAAAAGCTGATTGCCGACAGCATTACCTATGAAATTTCCCGTAACACTGGCAAGACCTACGCTGACAACCATAATCACAAATAGTTCGACAAAGAATTGACCAATGATTTTCGCTTTGTTTTCACCCAGACTCATTAGGACACCAATCTCAAACTTGCGTTCGCGAATGCTCAAAATAACAATCAGGCTGAGAATAATCACACCAGCAGCAGCTACAAGTAGAACGACATTTGTAGCAAAACTTGCGACATTGTTCAATGGTGTCAGCATTTGTTGATAAGCTTGATCATTGGTAGATAAGGTCATGGTATCGGTATCCAGTTTTTTGCTGGCAGTAGTGACAAATGTTGCCATTTGTGCAGGATCTTTTAAGTAGTAAATGGCGCTATCAACGGTTTGTTCGCTGGTATCTGTTGCACCTTCTTTAAAACTATTGGCAAGAGTATAATACGTGTAGATTGTGTTGGCAGGATTCATAGTTCTCATTCTTTGCGCCATACTATCCGCAACCTGTGTCGTTTTATAGATGCCAACAACTTTTAAGTCATGTTCTTCTCCATCCTCGTCTTTCAGTTTAAAAGTACTACCGACTTTTAAGTTATTAGCTGTCGCTAGTTGACTCTCAACGACAACGTTGTTCGTCCCCTGATCTTTTTCAGTAATAGCACGACCAGAAGTTATCTTAGCGGTACCGTCTTGAAATGTTGGTAAACTTAAAAGATCATTGACACCTGTCAGGCGAAAATCTGGGTTTATGGCAATGGTGCTTTTGGATGTTTCACCGCCAACATTAGCAATTCTGCCTGGTATTTCTTTTTGGTTGGAGGTGTCTGTACTTGAAGTGTCATCACTTCCAGTGACTGGTGTGATACCTGTACTTGCAGCAGCACTGGCTGAAGTAGAAAATGAAAAATTTTTCACATCAGACATTTTTGAAACAGCTTCTGCTTGGCTAAGTGGGACGGGAGTTTCTTTTATTCGTACAGGTGAGCCATCACTACTTGCAGTTGTCATTGCTTTTTTCATGAGTTTTTCACGGTCAGTGGTCAAGGTGACAGAGGCACCAACCTCTTTTTTAGCATTCTCCGTTGCTTGATTAGCAGCCTGGCGAATCGTTAAGCCAGTCAAAACAAAGACCATAATTGCTGTAAAGACGAGTATTAGAATCGCCGTCTTGCCTTTTTTAGCTGTTAAATACAGCCACGCTCTTTTGAAAAAATTCATTCATCTTACCTTTCAATTTGACACTCCGAGAGTGTTTCTGTAATAACAAGGCCAAGTATAAACGTTTTAACTTAAAAGAACCTAAAGATTTAAAAAAGTCTACAATTTTCAGGTAATTCTTGTTTTTGATACGCATGAAATGAGAGAAGGAACATAGCTAAGATAAGGCATTATCCCTTGAAAATTATCTTAAAACATGCTATAATACACTAAAGAGTTTGTCGGCAGAATGCTAGGAAATATTGTCCCTAGTGCTTTGTGAGCAGCGAGAAGTTTTATTTTCGTTGCTTTTTTTGACGTCTTGAGCAGTGAAAACTGTAAAATGTAACGCAAAAAAAATCTTTCTGAAAATTCTCAACTTTTTCAGAAAAGTTTAGTGACAAACTAAAAGAGGTCATCTTATCACGGTAAATTGACCACATTGCACACCATCCACTTTAAAGGTTGTCTCTTTATATCTTAATAGAAACAACCGGAAGTATTAGAAGTGAGTTTAGGCACCTTGGGTTCAGAAAATGATCGAATTAATATAGGCAGATGCTAATGTGTCTACATTCATTTCAGAAATTTCCAAGCTTTCAAGGCAGCTAACTCAACATCTTTTTAGAGGAGAAGATCTTGGCAGGACATGACGTAGCATACGGTAAACACCGTACTAGACGCAGCTTTTCGCGAATCAAAGAAGTACTTGATTTGCCGAATTTGATCGAAATTCAAACCGACTCTTATCAACGTTTCTTAGACCAGTCGTTGGCTGATGTATTCAAAGAAATGTTACCAATCGATAACTTTGCAGGTACAAAAGACTTGGAATTTGTCGGTTATGAAATGAAAGAACCTAAATATACAATTGAGGAAGCGCGTGCACATGACGCCAACTACTCAGCACCATTATTTGTGACTTTCCGTTTGGTTGACAAAGAATCTGGCGAGTTGAAAACACAAGAAGTGTTCTTCGGCGATTTCCCACTCATGACAGAAATGGGTACTTTCATCATCAATGGTGCTGAACGTATCATCGTTTCTCAGTTGGTTCGCTCACCTGGTACTTATTTCCATCCAAAAGTTGACAAAAATGGTCTGGAATCATATGGTCATACAACTATCCCTAACCGAGGCGCTTGGTTTGAGTTAGACACTGATGCCAAAGGTATCGGTTACGTCCGCATCGACCGCACGCGTAAATTACCATTTACGACAATCATGCGTGCCCTCGGTTTCGGTTCAGATGACACTATTTTCGAAATTCTTGGCGATAGTGAATTGACTCGTGCAACAATCGAAAAAGACATTCATAAATATGCCGGTGACACTCGGACAGAAGAAGCGCTCAAAGACATCTATGACCGTTTGCGTCCTGGTGAACCTAAAACAGCTGACAGCTCACGTAGCTTACTAACAGCTCGTTTCTTCGATCCACGTCGTTACGACTTTGCACCAGTTGGTCGTTATAAAGTCAATAAAAAATTAGCGCTTAAAAACCGTCTTTTGGGACTCACACTTGCAGAGCCATTAGTGAGCGGTGAAACTGGCGAAATCCTAGTTGACAAAGACACAGAATTGACACGTGACGTGTTGGATCGCATCGAGACTGAACTTGATAATGGTTTGAACACTGTGACACTTTATCCGTCAGATGATGCTGTCATCACAGAGCCAATTGATATTCAAGTTGTTAAAGTTTACTCACCAAAAGATCCAGAAAAAGTCATCAACGTGATTTCAAATGGTCAAATCGCACCAGAAGTCCGTCACTTAACACCTGCTGATATTATCGCAAATGTTAACTACTGGTTAGCGCTTAACGAAGGTATTGGTCGTGTGGATGATATTGACCATTTGGGTAACCGTCGTATTCGTTCAGTTGGAGAATTGCTCCAAAACCAAGTTCGGATTGGCTTGAGCCGTATGGAACGTGTCATTCGTGAACGGATGAGTTCAGCTGATGATGAAAACATGACACCACAATCTTTGATCAACATCCGTCCTGTAACGGCAGCTATCAAAGAGTTTTTCGGTAGCTCACAGTTGTCACAGTTCATGGACCAACATAATCCCTTGTCTGAGTTATCTCACAAACGTCGTTTGTCAGCCCTCGGACCTGGTGGTTTGACACGTGACCGTGCTGGCTATGAAGTCCGTGACGTACATTATACGCACTATGGCCGGATGTGTCCGATTGAAACACCTGAGGGACCAAATATCGGGTTGATCAATAACTTATCATCATTTGGTAAAATCAATGAATATGGTTTTATTATGTCACCTTACCGTCGTATTGACCGTGCGAATGGTTCTGTGACAAATGAAATTCATTATTTGACTGCTGATGAAGAAGATAATTACATTGTTGCCCAAGCCAACTCACCATTAACAGAAGATAATAAATTCTCTGGTGAGACAGTTATGGCTCGGACACGAGGTAACAATATTGAAGTTGAGGCTGACAAAGTTGACTTCATGGATGTTTCACCTAAACAGGTAGTCGCTGTCGCAACAGCTTGTATTCCTTTCTTAGAAAACGATGACTCCAACCGTGCCCTCATGGGTGCCAACATGCAACGTCAAGCAGTGCCATTGATTGATCCGCATGCCCCATTTGTCGGAACAGGTATGGAACATCAAGCAGCACATGATTCAGGTGCTGCCATTCTAGCTAAACATGAGGGAACAGTTGAATTTGTCGACGGTGGTGAAATTCGCATCCGTCGGACAACTGGTGAATTAGACAAATATACAGTCACAAAATACCGTCGTTCAAACTCAGGAACATCTTACAATCAACGCCCACTTGTTCAAATTGGCGATAAAGTTGATAAAGATGAAATCATCGGTAACGGACCTTCTATGGAAGGTGGTGAAATGGCCCTCGGTCAAAACCCACTCGTTGCCTATATGACTTGGGAAGGGTATAACTTCGAGGATGCCGTTATCATGAGTGAACGTCTCGTTAAAGACGACGTTTATACTTCAATTGCTATCGAAGAATACGAATCTGAAACACGTGATACAAAGCTTGGACCAGAAGAAATTACACGCGAAATACCAAACGTTGGTGAAGAAGCCATGCGTCATTTGGATGAGTTCGGTATCATCCGTATTGGTGCTGAAGTTAAGGAAGGCGATATTCTTGTTGGTAAAGTGACACCCAAAGGTGAAACAGATCCAACACCAGAAGAACGTTTACTCCGTGCTATCTTTGGTGAAAAAGCGCGTGAAGTTCGTGATACCTCACTTCGTGTACCACATGGTGCCGATGGTATCGTCCATGATGTGAAGATTTTCCGTCGTGAAAATGGTGATGAATTACAAACAGGTGTGAATACACTTGTTCGTGTATTCATCGTTCAAAAACGTAAAATTCATGTTGGGGATAAAATGGCCGGTCGTCATGGTAATAAAGGGGTTGTATCCCGCATCTTGCCAGTAGAGGATATGCCTTACTTGCCAGATGGCACACCAGTTGATATCATGTTGAACCCACTCGGTGTACCATCACGGATGAATATCGGACAAGTGATGGAGCTCCACCTTGGGATGGCTGCTCGCACACTTGGTATTCACATTGCAACACCTGTCTTTGATGGGGCGCGTGATGAAGATATCTGGAACACCGTTAAAGAAGCAGGTATGGCAGATGATGCTAAGACTGTTCTCTATGATGGTCGGACAGGTGAAGCCTTCGATAATCGCGTATCAGTTGGTGTCATGTACATGATCAAACTTCACCACATGGTCGATGATAAACTCCATGCCCGTTCAGTCGGACCTTACTCACTCGTTACCCAACAACCACTCGGTGGTAAAGCGCAGTTTGGCGGCCAACGTTTTGGGGAGATGGAAGTTTGGGCACTGGAAGCCTATGGTGCTGCTAATATTCTACAAGAAATTTTGACTTATAAATCTGATGATGTCGTTGGTCGTACTAAAGCCTATGAAGCGATTGTCAAAGGTGAAAAAATTCCTGCACCAGGTCTACCTGAATCATTCCGCGTTTTAGTAAAAGAATTACAATCACTCGGTTTAGATATGAAAGTCTTGGACGTCGATGATAATGTCCTAGAACTTCGTGAATTGGATGAAGATAATGATCCACATAACAATGACAAAGTAGAAGTAACAGTTGAAATGCTAGAAGCCAAAGAAGCAGAAGTTGCTGCAGCTGTTGAAGCTGAAGAAGTAGCAATTGAAGAAGCTGGTCAATAACATTCGTGCAAACACTTTTCAACTCGGTGTCAGAACAGAAAATCGAAAACAAAAGATTTTAGTTATTGTTTAATTAAATGATGACTAATATCTTGCTGAGACTATCTTTAACTAGATTACTGCGATTCGTCGCAATTAAATAAAGATAACCTCAATTTACAGGAGAAAAAATGGTCGATGTAAATAAATTTGAGAGTATGCAAATTGGGATTGCGTCTCCTCAAAAAATCCGTTTTTGGTCTTTTGGTGAAGTCAAAAAACCTGAAACAATTAACTATCGTACACAAAAACCAGAACGTGAAGGGCTCTTTGATGAACGTATTTTCGGTCCATCAAAAGACTGGGAATGTAGCTGTGGTAAGCTAAAAGGTGTTTTCTATAAAAACCAGGTCTGTGAAATTTGTGGCGTCCAAGTCACACGTGCGAAAGTTCGCCGTGAGCGCATGGGTCATATCGAACTAGCAGCACCAACATCACACATTTGGTACTTCAAAGGTATTCCATCACGCATGGGATTAGCCTTGGACATGAGTCCTCGCTCACTTGAAGAAATCATCTATTTTGCAAGTTATGTGGTGATTGATCCTAAAGAAACAGCACTTGAGAAAAAACAATTATTGACTGAGCGCGAATATCGTGAACAAATGCTCAAAAATGGTTTTGGCTCATTTGTTGCTAAGATGGGTGCTGAAGCCATTCAAGATTTACTTAAAAATGTGAATTTGGATGTTGAAATCTCAGCACTTAAAGAAGAGTTGCAAACTGCAACAGGTCAAAAACGTGTCAAAGCTATCCGTCGTTTGGATGTCTTGGATGCCTTCAACAAATCAAACAATAAATTAGAGTGGATGGTACTCAATGTTTTACCAGTCATTCCACCTGATTTACGTCCGATGGTTCAACTCGACGGTGGTCGTTTTGCAACCTCTGATTTGAACGATTTGTACCGTCGTGTGATTAACCGGAATAACCGTTTGAAACGTTTGATGGAATTGAATGCACCAAATATCATCGTTCAAAATGAAAAACGGATGCTCCAAGAAGCCGTAGATGCGCTTGTAGATAATGGTCGTCGTGGTCGTCCGATTACTGGTCCAGGTAACCGTCCGCTTAAATCTCTCAGCCATATGCTGAAAGGGAAACAAGGACGTTTCCGTCAAAACTTGCTCGGTAAACGTGTTGACTACTCTGGTCGTTCCGTTATCGTCGTAGGACCAACACTTAAAATGTACCAATGTGGTGTACCACGTGAAATGGCGATTGAGCTCTTCAAACCATTTGTCATGAGTGAAGTTGTCAAACGTGATATGGCGCCAAATATTCGTGCTGCAAAACGTAAAGTTGAACGTCAAGATCCAGATGTCTGGGATGTGCTTGAAGATGTGATTAAAGAACACCCAGTGCTACTTAACCGCGCACCGACACTTCACCGTCTGGGTATCCAAGCCTTTGAACCAGTCCTTATCGATGGTCGTGCCATTCGTCTTCACCCACTCGTGTGTGAGGCATACAATGCCGATTTCGATGGTGACCAAATGGCGATTCACTTGCCATTGTCAGAAGAAGCCCAAGCAGAAGCGCGTATTCTCATGCTAGCTGCTGAGCACATCCTGAACCCGAAAGATGGTAAACCAGTCGTGACACCGTCACAGGATATGGTCTTGGGTAACTACTACATTACCATGGAAGAATCTGGTCGTGAGGGTGAAGGCATGGTCTTTGCTGATGCTGATGAGGCAGAAGTGGCTTGGCGTAATGGTTTCGTTCACTTGCACACACGTGTTGGGATTGCAACGAAATCACTCAACAAACCTTGGACTGAAAACCAAAAAGATAAGATTATGGCGACGACTGTTGGTAAAATCCTTTTCAATGCGATTATGCCAGAAGAGTTCCCTTATCTTAACGAACCAACGCAAGAAAACTTAACATCACAAACTGACGATCGTTTCTTCATGGCGCCTGGTGAAAATGTCACTGAATTCATCCAAAACCTTGATTTGGTACCACCATTCAAGAAAAAACATTTGGGGAATATCATTGCGGAAGTCTTCAAACGTTTCCGTACGACTTTGACATCAGAAATGCTTGACCGTCTGAAAGACCTTGGTTACCACCATTCTACTAAGGCTGGTTTGACAGTTGGTATTGCTGATATTCCGGTTGTTGCAGATAAACATCTCATCATTGAGGAAGCGCATGATAAAGTAGCGCAAATCACGAAGAAATTCCGTCGTGGTGCGATGACTGATGATGAACGTTATACAATGGTAACAGACGTTTGGCGTGGTGCTAAAGAAGAACTTGAACGTCGCCTGATTGAAGCCCAAGACATGTCGAATCCAATCGTGATGATGATGGACTCAGGTGCCCGTGGTAATATTTCCAACTTCTCACAGCTCGCGGGTATGCGTGGGTTGATGGCAGCGCCGAATGGTAAAATCATGGAGCTCCCAATCATCTCAAACTTCCGGGAAGGTCTGTCCGTTTTGGAAATGTTCTTCTCTACCCATGGTGCCCGTAAAGGGATGACCGATACGGCCCTTAAAACAGCCGATTCAGGTTACTTGACACGTCGTCTCGTTGACGTTGCCCAAGATGTGATTATTCGTGAAGACGATTGTGGTTCTGACCGTGGTCTTGTGATTAGCGATATTGCGACTGGTAAAGAAATGGTTGAGCCATTGGCTGAGCGTCTCAATGGTCGTTACACACGTAAAACAGTTGTTCATCCTGAAACAGGTGAACAACTCATTGGTGAAGATGAGTTGATTACAGAAGCCATTGCAGCGCAAATCGTTGCAGCTGGTATCAAAGAAGTAACAATCCGTTCAGTCTTTACATGTAAAACACGTCATGGTGTCTGTAAACATTGTTATGGTGTCAATTTGGCAACTGGTGATGCGGTTGAAGTTGGTGAAGCAGTCGGAACAATCGCTGCCCAATCAATCGGTGAGCCTGGTACACAGTTGACCATGCGTACTTTCCACACGGGTGGTGTAGCATCATCTGAAGATATCACACAAGGTCTCCCTCGTATCCAAGAAATCTTTGAGGCACGTAACCCTAAAGGGGAAGCGGTCATCACTGAAGTAACGGGTGAAGTCGTTGAAATCACAGAAGAAGCAGCAACTCGTAAGAAAGAAGTAACGGTCAAAGGTGAAACTGATACACGGACATACGAAGTGCCATTTACAGCACGTATGCACGTTGAAGTTGGTGATTTCATTCACCGTGGGACACCGTTGACAGAAGGTTCTATCCAACCGAAACATTTGCTACAAGTTCGTGATACACTCTCAGTTGAAACTTACTTACTTGCAGAAGTGCAAAAAGTATATAGAAGCCAAGGGGTTGAAATCGGCGACAAGCACGTTGAAGTCATGGTGCGTCAAATGCTTCGTAAAGTCCGCGTCATGGATGCTGGCGATACAGATCTCTTACCTGGTACGCTCATGGATATCGCTGATTTCGAGCAAGCTAACCAACAAATTCTTTTTGATGGTGGTGTGCCTGCGACATCTCGTCCTGTCCTCATGGGTATCACGAAAGCATCACTTGAAACTAATTCATTCTTGTCTGCTGCATCCTTCCAAGAAACAACGCGTGTCTTGACTGATGCTGCGATTCGTGGCAAGAAAGATCCATTGCTTGGTCTCAAAGAAAATGTTATCATCGGTAAGATCATCCCAGCTGGTACTGGTATGGCACGTTACCGCAACCTTGAACCATTAGCAAAAGTTGCTGAAACACAAGAAGTTGTTGCAGAAGTAACTGAATAATTAAGCAAAGGCTAGGACAAAAAGTCCTCAGCCAACGAAATAGAAAAGCAGATTAGGACAATCAAATTGATTATCCTAGTCTGCTTTTTTATATTGTGTTAACGGGTGTTATCTTAACAACTACAGTAGCAATACTTGGTAGGTTGATGTTCTGCAAAAGAGAAAAAAGATGTAATTGAACGATGTGTCAAAAAGAATAAGAATGGTTGATTTTTTGGAGAATTTTGTTAAAAAAACACACATTGTCCTAAAAATCCACCCTGTTTGTCCCAAAATTCCCTTTCAATAATAACGTAAGTTTGTTTAAATGGTGTTAAGGCAGTGAATGAGATTGCTTAGAATAGATGTGATAAGTCTAAGCATATGAGTAAATAATGACTATCTCACAATAGTTGTATACAAATCATTTTGGAGAATATAGGTATTGTCTTTGAGCACTGATATGTTATATTCAAATTATCTTAGTCTTAAATTAAAATAATGATTTGTAAGCAGTACAGTTATTATTTAAATTTTAACGATGTGAGGATAGAAAGGGGTTATCAATCTTGAAAGATTATCAATCCGATACAAAGAAAATTAACTACCGAACATGGAAGTCAGGGAAAAAATGGTTATACGCAGGTGCCGCTTTGGTGGCAATGATAGGGGGGGCTGTTTTAGAGACAACTGGTATCACACCTAGAGTGCTATCTTATATTCAAGATGGTTCTGCTACGGGCATTGCCTCAGCCATGTCAACATCAGCGACGGTTTTGTTGCGTGGTAATGTTCTGCCGACCGACTTTTATGCGAGTGTGAGCGATTTTACAGTACCTGCGACAGTCGCACGTGATTTTTCTAATAATGCGACGATTTCGAGTACAGGTGGGATTAGACCTTACTGGGAGGGGAATACCTTTGTGATTCCCTCAGCACCTGCTGCCAATGCTATCGCAAACTTTAACCAGCCACTAGACCCGTCTAAAAATTTTTCCATTTCAGGAAGTGTGACAGTGAGAGATGGTCGAATTCCTGCAGCTGGATTTTATATCTCAGATATACCTTCTTCTGATATTATTAACAAATTAGGGACTGGTACTAGTAACTGGCCAGGGTCCTCTGGTTCATTAAAAGATGAGAGTAGTGCTTATAAAGGGCATTATATGTTGTTTTCAGGTTTCCATAATGATGGTGGCTGGGTAGCAATCTTATCAAGTGGTACGGCTTATAGTCGAATAACTAAGGGTGGGTCAGCTTTTGGCGCATCTGAATATATGGATGATGATTTTGTTGGGTTGTATGGTGGTTGGGAGAATGTTGTAGTAGATGTTACGATCAGCTATACAGCCTCTAGCGGTATTGTATCTGTCACCTATAAACATAATTCGTCAACTACTGATGGCGGTGTTGGTGCTTATGATAAAAAGACTAAATCAGCAACAGTTGACTACTCTATTCCTAAAGACAAACCAGTTTATCTAGGTATCGTTGGGAATGGTAATAAAAATGATGTTAAATATACGAGTCGTTCTATCGTAACTTCCATGACGGGAACGTATCTAACAACCAATAGAACCGTGCGTTTCATAGATGATGCGGGAAATAAGTTAGCATTAGATTCAAAAATTCTAATGCCGAGAGGGGGGAGGTTAGGGATTGGTAATGAAGATGATGATGCGCCCTATTACTTTGATAAGCCAGCTATGCCTTCAGGTTACACCTACTTACCAAGTTTAAATCCGACAACTTATGTAGGAGAGTCAACTTCTTCAATTGGCGCTGTTGTGTACCAACGTGACACGCAGCAATGGACAGTTAATCATGTCAATCAGTTGACGGGTCAAAATATTGGTAAGGATGAGTGGCAAGCTAAAACGAATGAAATAATCAATAAGACAACGGATGCACAATCAGGTTATTACATTGTTGATAAAGATGCGGTTGTCGGTCCTGATGTTTCAAATGTATCAACGAGTGCAGATGGCGCAAAAGTGAGCTGGACTGCTAAAGTTGATGACACATCAAATGGGACTTCGACAACAGATAGTGTGTCACAAGAGGCTAAGCTCTATACATTACCATCAGTTCAAGAACGTATCTTAACGATTAAAATGCCAGATGGCACTATTTTAACAGAGTCACAAATGTCAACAACTGATACAGATTTCACACCGATTGCTGGTCAGTATGCGATTCCAGGTTATCGTGCCGTCATTGATGGCACGCCGGTAACGGATGCCCAAGCAAATCTGGGTATTCCGAGTGAACCGACAGATAAAACACATAACTTAAAAGCGACAACGGATAGTGTGCCACAGAAACACACGGTGACTTATCTGGCTGATCCGCAAAAGGCGTCCATTGTCTATAAAGATGTGACGACGGGGACAGTCCTTAAAACAGATAATATCACAGGGGTATCAGATGCACTGATGTCTTATGATACAGCTACTGATATTGCGAACTATGTCAGTCAAGGCTATGTCGTTAAATCTAATAATTTCACGGATAGTGTTGAAAAATTTGACAATGTTCCAGGTGTTGATCAAAATTATCTGGTCGAGTTAGTTCGAGATTCGAAAGGTCAGACGGAGACAAAATCTATCACACATGAAGTCGTTTACAGTGTCAAGCATAATCTGGTTCCTCCACCTCTAGGTTATAAGACAATGGCAACCATTACGCACGATTACTTTGTCGATCAAGTGTCAGGAAGTAAAATTACAAATCAATTTAGTGATTACGCTGTTAATGGTGCTGTCAACGACAGTCCAGAAGCGCCTAAATACACCTCCGATCATCCAGATGCCACAGTCGATGCGAGTGGTCTGATTATATTTGTATCGCCATTAGTGCCAAGTGTGCAAGATCATGTGTCAACGGTGGCAGAAAATACGTCAATTGATTTTGCAAGTGCCAATGCAGTTCATACGTTAACAAGTACTGTTTTATATGAGCTCGATGATACGATTAATGTGACGATACCGACCAATACAATTTTTTATAATAAAACAACCGATGTGGTGATAAAAGCGCCAGTTTATACGATTAAGAATAACTCAGGTGCTCCTCTTAAAGTAAGCGTTGATGGTTTTACACCTGCTGGCAATAACCCTGCAATGCCTGCTGATTTTGCTCTAAATCTCAATGTGACAGGGAAAAAAGTGACGACATCAAGTGCCAAATTAATCGAAAAAGGTTTAGTTCAAACTGCGTCTAATGAGCTCATGATTTTGGCAAATTGTCTTGATCAGTATGATAAGGCTGACACGCCAGTCGTAAGAGGGTCAGCAGTTAATAATATCGCAAATTTCACCTTTGGTGGTTCAGCGACGACACTAGATGTTCGAAAGCTAGAGTATACTTTAAGTTTGAAATTTGAAAGTATTCAATTTTAAGGCAAAACCTTTTAAACTAATGATGCGATGAGTTTGCGTTAGGAGTGAAGAGACAGGACCACAGTAATATGTTGTGGTCAGGAACTTACAAAACAATCCCCCCTCGGAAAAAAACGTACTGTGGTTCTATTTTACGGTGGTCCTGTTTCTTCACTCCTAACGCTATCAGGCTTAAATGAGTATGGACGTGTCACATCAATTGAGTAATTAATTTAGGAGTTAAAGATGACACATGAGAATCATGACAAAAACAAATTTAAAAGGGTTCTTATCCCATTGCTTTGTCTTTTATTAATAGGGTGTGGCTATGGCGTTTATCATTTCTTTTTGAATAAACCAGAAGAAAAGGTATCTGTCATTAGTGGTGATTTTCTGCCCGAGGGAAAAGATGCCAAGAAAATGTCTGACAAGGAAATTGCTGACGCGGCTCAAAAAAAAGTCGATGCTAGTCAATTTAATATGATTATCGGTTCAAAAGCTGAGATTGACAGTCAGACTAATCAAGGCAAATTAAGTATTAAGAATCCCAAGACAAATGCTTATCCAATTAATGTCGTCATTACCGATGATAAATCTGGTGATGTCATTTATACGTCTGGCGCAATAGAACCAGGAGAGGAGGTGAGGGATGTAGCGTTAGAGAAATCATTAGCCAAGGGAACCTACCGAGCAACAGCGCGTTTTAGTCTTTACGATTCAAAAACGAGAACTAAAAAAGGCGAAGTTGCTGCTGGGGTTAGTATTAACGTCAACTAAGGTCTAGTCATGTTAGTGAATGACTTATAATTATATCATAGACATAATGGAGAAAATCATGAAAAAATTACTATCTACTTTACTTGTTTCAACTGCAGTATTTGCTGGTGCTCAAGCTGTTTCAGCTGACCAAAATATCGTTGCAAACACAGATGCAGATATCGCGGTTGCTGGGACACTTGGTGCTGACAATACAAAACCAGACGCTAAAATTCCTGAAGGCGACAAAGATTGGATTAATGTTACATTACCAACAGAAGCTATCTTCTACAATAAAACGACTGATCCTATCATCAAATCACCAACTTACAACCTCGTTAATAACTCAGGGCGCCCAGTTAAAATTAGTCTTGATAAATTCACACCAAGTGCTAACAATTCAGCAGCATTGCCATCTAACTTTGATTTGACACTTGATGTGACAGGTGACAAAGTCGTGACACAATCTACTAGTCTTGTAAAAGGTGGTGCGCTCGCAGCAGCACCAGGTGACTTGCTTATTTTGGCAAACAGTGTAGACCAACAAGCAGCTACTGACTCACCACAACCTGATCCAACTGCAGTAACCAAAAACAAAGGGACTTTCACATTCGCTGGTCAAGCAACAGCAACAACTGATTTGAATCTAGCTTATACATTGAGCTTGAAATTCGAAGCAGTTAAATTCCAATAAATCGACATCTAAATCATCAGGGAGGTGATTTCATGAATAATGATGAAGAAAATTTCATAACTAGTGAAATACCCATCTCAGGTCAATTAGGGATGACGGATAAACAAGCACCTAAAGCACCAGGGTTGCCCAAGACGAGTGGTGGCCAACCGCATTACACTGTTCAACAACAAAGTCAGCCAGCACCGTCGGGGTTATTACCGACAACGGGTGAGTTTCAACGAGTAGGCGGAATCATGCTAGGGTTACTTTGCTTAATTTTAGTCCTCATGTTCATATCTAAGCCGAAAACTAAAATTTCAGTTTAAGTATGGGAAAATTGCCAATCTAGTCCATTGTTAGCCGAAATAGCGATATAAAAAGAACTCTTTCCTTATTTAAGGGGAGGTTTTTTTTATGTAAAAATGACCGAGGCTCTTGATTGTGTCAAATACCATCATAATTTAAAAAACTAACGCTTTAATAATAAAAACGAAATTTTTATAAGCAAATAATTTGTTTAATGTAATAAGTCGTGATAAAATGACGGTGACATATAGGATACTGCGTGTAATAGTATGAAAAGGTTTAATCAGCCAGTTCCTCAAGTTACCTATTATTTTGAGTGATATCAGTGGCATGTCGTTTTTTCTCTGCTATTATTGTCATCTTTATTGCAGATGTAAGGAGGTGTTTGATACACAACTCACCATGATATTCATTTTTAAGAACTGGGAATGATGTCTTTATTAGGTATTCAAAAATGATGTACCTAGTATTTTTTACAAAAAATGTAGCACTTCAGTCATCATGATAGAAAGTTGCCTCTCTTAATATATCTGATGTTTTATTAAGGTTGCGTTTCTACGTTATTTCTTACTGAAAGGCTTGTTTTGTGATAGGAGTAACAAAATTTCATTTATCATCAAAAGTTAGGCATTAATAAATGACAAAAAAGTCCTAAAAATACAAATGATTTGTCCTAAAATTCCCTATGTATCGTTAGTATTTTCTGATATACTATATAAAAATAGGAAAACTTTGGGTATAAATTAAGATTATTATAAGAAGTTTACCTGTTTTATCATGCCCTAACACTATCTATGTTAGACAGATATATAATAGGTAGAACTTCCAAAAGAAAGAGTTGAGCTGTATAAAGCTCGTACATATTCAAGGAGGTTGGGTTTTGAAAGTAGGGGATATTATCAAAAACCTTGAGATACATGATTTAGAATTTTCAGTCGTACATTTTAATAAAAAAGTATTGCGTGATAACTTTGATGAGAAAATTAAAAATTGCACAGTAGAATATCTGGAATCCAAAGGCTATAATGTCTATTCAAATAATGATCTACATAAATTAGTTTTCTTAAATAATGATAGACATCGTTTGTTATTGATTACTAAAGAAAATAGTGAATCGGATGTCATTATTGTTTCAAATGAAGATTTGTCACCCTATATGCAGACAGTTGGTATACAAAATATCCCTGAATATTACAGGGAGACTTTGGATAAATTCAAAGATACAGAACTTCATAGTTCTGTCGAAAGAATGTTATATCACACAGAAAAAAATTATACCTTGACAGATTTATCAACAGAATCTTGCATGACCAGTAGAAACTTCACAAGACAGTTCAAAGCAATCTCTGGTGTGTCATTTTTAGAGTTTTATAGACCCTTTAAAATGGAGTTGGCTAAAGATATGTTAAGTCGAGGCATGAAGATTAATGAAGTATCCGAAAAACTTGGATTTAGTGAGACAAGCTACTTTAATCGAGTTTTTAAAAAAATAATAGGTATGACACCAAGTACTTATAGAGAGATTATGGTTGGTGATAAAGCGTAACGTTTAATCTATCGTGTTGGCAGACTTGATTATAAATACAACTCTTTAAAACTTTTTAAAAAAAATTATTGAAGTAGAAATCAATTTTTCGGAAAGTCTTTAAAAGCAAGTCAACTCTTGCTTTTATTATGTTTGAAAACATAGAATTGAGAGGAAATATGTTGGGAAAAAAAGGATTTTTTCAAAAAAAATCGGTCGTTCAAACTTCCGAAAATGAGACACAAGTTACCACGGAACAAATGAAGAAATTAGGTCATCAATTAATGGCTTTAAAACAAAGGTTAGCGGCATCTGAACAAGAAAATGAAAATCTCAAACTAGAATGTGATAATTTGAGACACGGACAGCTAAAAGAAAGCAAAGCCTTGCTGGATAAAAAAAGTGCAGAATTTGAAAAAACACTTGGTGAACAGCGGATTAAACTCGAACAAGAAATGGTCGAAAAGAACGCAAAATTACAGACCGCTGAGATAGCTTTACAAGCTGAAAAAGATCGGTTCACAAAATTAACTCAGGAATTAGAAGATGCTTTAAGCTCAAAAGCAACGGAAGTCAAAGCATTAACCAAGGAAAAGCTGGAAATCAAATCGCAAGTGTCAGAAGTTTTGATAGAGTTACAAGAACATTTCGATTATAAAACTGCTTTATTGGAAACAGAACGTGAGTTGTTAGCGCAAGAAAAAAATAAGCAAGAAACTCAGGCCATCCAAAAGATTGAGGCGTGCGAAGAAATGATGCGTCAGACAGAAGATGAGGCAGATCAAATCATTGAAACTGCCAAAGCGACTGCTCAACAGTTGATTCAAGATGCACAAGTAGAAATAGAAGAAAAACAAGCGCAGTCCAAAGCAGAACTGAACCGTCTCAAAGGTCGTATTGACCACTATTCAACTCAAATCAATGCCGCAACACAAACGATTGACTCCCTATTAGGGACGATTAATAGACTCAATTAGCTATCTAAAGCGACCATTTTCGGCTATTTTAGAGATACTAGAGGTTCAAATAAGGAGAGAAAATGAATATTTTTGCTATTGATTTAGGAAACAAACGCGTTAAGATGAAAAGTGACCGAGCGGAGTATGTTTACCCTGCCTCTTACTTGTTAGCCGAAACAGTCACAAAAGGTGTCTTGGGCGGTTGGCAATTACAGGGTAACCAGGTGTATTCGATTGATAAAGAAGAAAACCGCTTTGTCTGGGGTACTGAATTAGACGCCTATCATTTATCTGAAAAGATGATTGATACCTATGCGCGTTCTGGCAGGATTGAGCAGAAAAAAGCACAACGTATTTTAGAATTTGCCTTGGGGCGCTTGGCGCTTGACTATAACGAGTCACGAACAAAACCCTTGGTTGTTAAACTGGTCTTAGGTGTGCCTATCACAGACATGCACGAAGATAGTAAGACAATTCAAACATTGAAAGACCTCATGATAGGTCGTCATTATATTGAAATTGACGGAGAGGAGTTGATTGTTGAAATTCCTTCTGAAGACCATATCCTCGTCGTACCACAATACATGGGAACTGCCTTTGAATTAGCCTATGATGATGCGTTGAATTCAGTAGATGACTATGCCAATGGTCGCATGGGGATTTTAGATATTGGTGGTGGGACGATTTTAATTAACACGTCTAATTGCTTGAACCCAGCACCAATGGGTGCTGAGAGATTTGAGGGTGTTCAGACGCTGATTAAACTCATTGCTGAAAAGATTAACTCAACCAAGCTTTTCACCATTGAAAGATTACTACGTGAGGGTAGTGCGACTGGTAACTATATTTACCGACCAAGTCGGAACACATCAGATTTGCGAAACATCTCTAGTCTAGTCCAAAAATCAATTGAAGATTATACACGCTTTACAGTTGCGCCACTTGTCACAGAAAACTTCCCAGATATTGAAAATGTGGACTTCATTGTCATAACAGGTGGTGGGGCTAATATCATTGATAAAGCAGCGTTGCTTGATGAAATTGGTCAAGACTATTTTGACCGTCTTGTTTTCATTACCTCTTCTGAGTTAGCTAATGTGCGTGGCTTCTACAAGTACGCCGTATTGATCTGGAATGGTTCGGGAGAAATTCAGAGTCCAGAAAGAGTTGAACCTGTTGTTAGTGTTCCAAGTCAAGAGGTAGTGACAGAGGAAGTCTCTATTTCTGAACCTAATCCAGACTATTCAGAACAGTTGAAACAGGTTCAGGATAACTTGAAACGTTTAAGAGAAGAAATTGATCAAGAGATTTGATTGCTATGAATAATTTAAATGAGACAATTGGATCAATCATTGATGCTGACCGTGTGGCGCAAGTGATGCTTGAACGCGAAAGCCTTTTATCGGATATTACTCGTTTAACGCACGCACTTGACGCCATTCAAGGTCGTCAAAAAAAGAAGACTACATTGAACTTGAAAGTGATTTGGTGCAGTTAAGAGACCAGTATGTGCAAACTACAGATGAATTGGCGGCTAATGCGGTAACTTTAACCCAGCTTGAGCATGGTAATGCTTTACTCAGTGATGCTAATATGGTATTGGCAAATGAAGTGGCATCTGATACACAACTCTTTGATAAGCATCAGCGCGAAAATGCCTCAAATATGGCTCAGCTAAAGATTGAAAAAGACAGTTTAAGGGCACAGATTGAGGCGATACAGGCGGTTATTACTGTCAAAGAGGCGGAGAATCAAGCACTTGATCAATCACTTGCAGCATTAGAACAAACCCAACCATGTTGTGACGTTGACCCTATAGATAGAGATGAGTCTTTGTTGATAGAGCAAGCTGAGATAGCTGATTTGTTCATCAATTTGAGAGCAACAACACTGGAACAAGCAGACGCCGTATGCTCTGTATCACTTAAAAAAAGCTAGAAATAGGAGTAGAGAATTGACAAACGTAAAAAATATTCTAAACTCTAGGGGCTTATTTTACTGGATACTGATGATTGGTTTATTAGTTAAGGTTATTGATATTTATTTGACTGCTAAGGGGATGTTTTACCTTGAGCATATTTTACAGGGCTTTGTCTTGACTATCTTAATGCCAACGCTTTTTATAGCAACGACTATGGGTTTTGCGTCATTAATTGAGAGTAAATGGTTAAGTTATACTGTAACGTGTGTCATTGCTTTTTTGGGAAGTGGTTTGCTTTTCTTTGGTATGCTTTACTATCGTCTTAAAAAGCACTTTATCTTTTTTCCAGATAAGATCCCTACTGGGAGCAGTGGCAATCAACCTCAGCTGTATCTGTTTAGTCAAATTCATATTGGGGACATTGTGTTTGCTGTTGATTTTATCATTATCATGATTGTTTTACTCGCTGTGCTTGTTTTGAATCAAGTAACAAGTGAGTCATCTGACACCTCCACTTTATTTGAGGAAGGTCAAAAGATGCTGACAGTATTACAGTCAGCGATGGAGCAGATTAAGGAAAATTTGATTGTTCAAGAAACGCTACTTATCAAGGCCAAAGATAAGAATGTGCAGTTAACAGAACACAATACAGCCTTAGTACATGAAAAATCTGATCTTCAAGAAAAATGTAGAAATAGTCAGCCAGGACTTCAAAAAGAGATGGCTTACTGTAAGACAGAAAATATCAATCTTATGATGTCATTGAAAGAGTTGAAATCAGTAAAAAATCAACTCGAAGCTGAACAGTTTCAAAAGGAACAAGCACTGAAAGCAGCTAAAACACGTCATGAGCGTCAATTAGACGAAAAGACTCAACAATCAGTTGAAGTTGTAACATCTGAGTTACAAGAAAAAATTCAAGAAGCGAAGAAAATTGCGAAACAAATCTGTGGAGAGATGCAAGCTCGTTCACAAACGAGTCAGCAAAAAATAGAATAATTTGCAGGATATGATTTGAATAACTAAAAAAAGAGTATGGTCTAATTGACCTACTCTTTTTTAGAAAAATGATTTTTTGAATCCTGAATGGATTTGATATTTTCATCTCTTCCATCTGGTTTTTAGTGAGATAGTCAGGACACAAGGGACTATTTTGGGTATAATGGACAGATACTAAACAAATACATTTAAGTTCCTTATTTCAAGGGTTTTATGATATTTTTTACGTCTTAAAGTTTGAAACTAACCAAAAAACTAACCAAGCAATTCAAAAATCATTAGTTGAATACGAATGTTGTGCATTCTCATGAAAATAAAAAAGGAAGAATTACAGGTCTCTACTTTGTAAATTTTAAAACATAGCTCATTTTGTGTCCAATTATTTGATACTAGTCCAATTCATGATATTTTCGAATATATAAAGTTTTAACTAAACTTATCATTACAATATACAGCACCACAATGAGGGTTAGGAAAAGGTAATAGATTCCTGGGAGTGGCGTTAAGCCAAGACCTGGTCCTATAAAAGAATATGGGAGGAAGACACCAATAATTAATGCAAATGAGGTCATCATAACAACCATTGCACTTGGACGACTTTGTAAAATAGGTATTTTGTCTGTCCGTAACATCTGAACAACCAAGATTTGAGTGAAAAGAGATTCACAAAACCAACCTGTATGAAATAAAACGGCAAATTGTGATTGGTCAATAAGACTTGAGAAGTACATGCCCCCCAGTATGGTGGAACATATTATGAAGAACATCACTAGATAAGTTATAACATCAAATATTGAACTAACAGGCCCAAAAACCATCATAAAATGGCCGATTCCCTGTGCGGACCATCTTTTAGGGGTTGTTATATAATCTTTATCCACGTTGTCAAAAGGGATACTAATACAAGAGATATCGTACATTAGGTTTAAAACTAATAATTGGACTGGTAACATTGGTAAAAAAGGTAAAAATGCACTGGCAATTACAATACTAAGGATATTTCCAAAATTAGAGCTTGCAGTCATTTTGATATATTTACTAATGTTAGCATAAGTTTTTCTTCCCTCAATTACACCATCCGTAAGTACATTCAAGTCTTTCTCCATTAGAATGATGTTAGCGCTATCTTTAGTAATTCCAACAGCATTATCAACACTCACTCCAATATCTGCAACTTTTAATGCACCTGCATCGTTTATGCCATCGCCCATATATCCTGTAATATGACCGTTTTTTTCAACCATTTTAACAATTCGAACTTTTTGATCAGGACTCAATTTTGCGAAAATATTATTTTCTTCAACAATCATTTGGAGGACATCATCTGTCATTCCTTCAATATCTGAGCCTAAAATGACTTTAGGGCTTGGTATTCCAATTTGAGTTGTGATATTTCTAGTTACAGCTCCATTATCACCAGTTAATACCTTTAGCGATATTCCAAGTTGATGTAAGGCTTTGACTGCATTAACCGCACTGTCTTTTGGAGGGTCTAATAGAGCAAGATAGCCCACCAATACCATTTCTGTTTCAATTTCATTCTGCTCAAACTGATTTGTATTTATGGTATGATATTTTTTTAATAAGGTTCGCTGTGCAATTACAAGGATACGCATGCCTTTTTCACTTAATTCATCAATATGTTTTTGAATCTGTTGTCGAAGTTGGTCTGTAAAAGGTGTCGGATGATCTTGGTCATCTTCATACATTGTACATATTGACAACATCTCTTCCACAGCGCCTTTGGTGACAACATGTAAGTTGTCACCATCATCAAGGATCACCGATACTCTTCTTCGTTCAAATGAAAATGAAAGTTCTCCAATTTTTTTCATTTGCATTATATTCTGATAATCACTTAAATAATGCTTCTTTGTATAATCTACAATAGATTGATCAATGGCATTAGACATACCAGACTGAAAGCCACTATTCATGCATGCATCTATAACTACTTCATTGTCTTCTTTGCCAGAGGCATCATAATAAGATTGTAAAATAATTTTATCTTGTGTTAAGGTTCCTGTTTTATCTGTACACAAAACATCCATTGCTCCAAAATCTTCAATCGAATTTAAGCTTTTAACAATGCATTTCTTTTTCGCCATACCTTGAGATCCTTTTGCCAAATTAGTGCTGACAATCATAGGCAACATTTCTGGTGTGAGTCCGACTGCAACGGATAAAGAAAATAAAAGCGCTTGAATAACATCATGTTTTGTGAAGGCATTAATCACAAAAACAATAGGGAGCATGACAAGCATAAATTTCAATAAGAGTTTAGAAACATCTGCAATACCTTTATCAAAAGGACTTTGTTCTTGTATTTTTGTTAGCTTACTGGCAAAAGAGCCGTAATAGGTACTGTTTCCTGTAGCTACAACGATTCCTTTCCCATAGCCATTAGAAATGCTAGATTGCATAAATAAAATGTTATCAGCGTCTAAAGCCCGCTCACCATTATACTGTCCCTCATGCTTTACCGCTGGCTCACTTTCACCAGTAAGTGCAGACTGATTTACTTGAAGACCATTATTTTCAATAATTCTCATTTCTGCGGACATGATATCTCCAACACCTATTAATACAATATCTCCCACAACAAGTTCAGAAGTATCTATCTTTTCTTTTTTTCCATCGCGAAGTACCGTACATTTATTTTTGATACTGTCTGCAAGCTTTTTTGCGCTTATCTGAGATTTTCGCTCTTCAACAAATTTCATCGTTCCACTAATTAAAATGATAACCACAATAATTATTATTGTGGAGTAATCTTGATTTTTAGGCAACATTAAATTTGTAACAAGATTAGTTGCTATAATCAATAACAGTACAATGGAGAATGGACTGACGTAAGATTGGATGATTTGTTTCAATAAAGATTTTTGCTTCGCATAGGTAATCGTATTTGGACCATTTTGCTCTAAACGTTTTTTTGCTTCCTGATTCGTAATTCCATTTTTTGAACTTTTAAGTTGCTGAAATAAACTATTTTCATCAATTTGAGATAATTGTTTCAAATTATCTTCTTGAAATTTTCCAGAATTTCCCATAAATTAACCCTTATCTATGATATCTTTCTAATTTATGCCGCATTACCACCTTATGTACATTATCAAACGATGCCACTAATGCTAAGCTATTTCAAAAACTTTTTCTGAAATTTTGTCTAAGTTTTTTTAAATAGACGATATCTAAATTTTTTTCAGATTCAGATAAATGGGAGGATTTCCAAAATATACCTCCTCATTTATTAATAATAGTTATACTCTTTAATTTCTCTATGGAAAGTATAATAAAAAATATACCGGAGGTCAACTATGCAGTGACCCCAAAAAGTTAGACCAAAAATCTAACTTTTGGAGGTTATTTTTATATTATTTAGTTCGATCTTTTGCGGAAATGCCTTATCGTGAACGATATAGTTTGAAAGTTCTGCGATTAATTCCTGTTTGTTCTTCCATTTCTTTGTCTGTGGCTCCTTCAAAAAAGAGTTTAAAGGCAAGTTGAAGCCGGAGATTATTTTCTTGACATTTTATTGCCCCCCTTTGAATGCCCTTTTGTTTGGAAAAAGTGATACCTTGGGCTTGCCATCCTCTTATTCTTTTTCGTTCGGATTCAGCTTGATACTTATAGAATTTTATAACTAAGTTGTTGATCAATCTTCGAAGATTTTCATCCTCAATCCTATTCATTGAAGGCAAATTTGAAACTTCTAACGTGGCTCCTTTTTGCTGGATCTCATTCATGATTGTTGTGAGGTCTTTGCTACTTCTTTCTAAATGATCTAATTCCGTCAACACAATAATATCGCCCTCTCGGATATAATCCAACATTGCTTTTAACTAAGGTAATTATATCACAAAAATAAAAACGGATATCAAAGTATACTTTATTGGCTTACTAAACATTTTAAACGCACTTTGTTTTAAAAAAATTGCAGACGTAACATAGAATAAAACAATTGCTTCTACATATGTTTTAAATTGGAGTAGCTTAAATGCGTATCAAACTTATGTAGCACGAAATAAAGCATTTACTTATGATTACTTTACTCGATATGATACATATAAACCAACTGATCAAGGAAATTATCAATCAGATATAACAATTTATAATATCCGTCAAAAATCTGTTCCAGAAGTTTCTAATACACAATTCAAACCAACAATACCAGTAATTACAGCACCCCAAAAAACAGCTAAGTATAATTCTAATAACAATTTTGATATACGAGAAACTCAAGGTGAGGAGCCATGGTGTTCATCCTATGTCCAATCAGCAGCAATAAATACTTTTAGAAAAGCAATTGATACTCCTGTTACTTCTGCTCAGACCTTGATGAAACTAAAAAGACCTGGAGTCTCTGATGAAGAGTTGAAAACTCTTGGTGGTGGTTTAATAAGTAATGATGTAAAAATATTGAAAGACAAATATAACATAGGGGTGACAATTGAAGATAGGGCGCTAAATTTTTCGGAAGTGAAAAAAGAAATTGATGCTGGACAAATTGTTGAGATGGATGCTTATAATATCAATGCTGAAGTACCTGAAGAAGGATATGGTCATGTATTAGCAATTGTCGGTTATGTTACTTCGAATGATGGGGATAAAAATAAAACACCATATTATGAGGTATGGAATCCATGGTGGGCATCTACGTTTTATATCCCAGCAAGTGGTAGTACTTTCCGATTGGCAGGAATAGACTATAAGTGGACACGAAGTTGGTATAATTGGAGACAGGATGGTGTAAGCTCGGTTAATGACAATGTGGGTAAACAACCAGTTTCAAATATGGGTAAACCAAATTCAGTAGAAAAAAGAAATCTTATTAAACAAAATCCGCTTTTACATGGTGAGACATTCTATTCAGCAACAAATTTAAATAGTTCTCAAGATATAATGGAACAGTTTGTAAGTGAATTTGGGCGAGAAACCAGTGTCAATAGTAAAACAATTGGTGCGACATTTGGTTACGCATTTAGTAAAGGTAGCGGAGAATATATGAGAGCTAGAAAGAATAGTTCTACAAAAATTACTAAAAATATGGAGACTGCACATCAATTTTCTAATTCTGTAGATGAGTTATTTTCGTCTTACAATACAATAATCGGATTGGGTATTGGTACAGCAGTTTTTATGGCATTATATATAGCGATTCAATTCATACCGGTAAAGTAATATATGTTTAATTAGTTAACTGATTAACTGGTTAACTAAAATAAAGAATAGTAGATTAAATTAATTGTAATTAAGGAACATTTAAGCTAGAATGTTTAGAATTGAGAAAATATAATAAACGAGGTGATTCTCATGATTAAGAAACTTATCAGACGGATTCTTTTAGCTATGGTTGCTCTTATTGCCGTCATTGACGGTTATCTAATTTTTTTTAAAAATTCAAAACAACCAACGACAGTATCAGCTGTTGATTCAGCATCTGCTACGACCAATAAGAATGATTCAGAGGGAGCTGTAGGCTCAGGTAGCACTGCTAGTTCATCAAGTACACAAGATACAAAAAGTGCCTCTAGCATGGCAGATGGAACCTATACAGGAGCTTCAACTCAAACGGAGTGGGGGCCTGTTCAGGTACAAATCACCGTTTCCTCTGGAAAAATCACTAATGTTGATGTTTTGAGTTATCCAGATACCGAAAAAAAATCAATTCAAATTAATGAGAATGCTCTTCCTACTTATAAAGAAGAAGCTTTAACCGCTCAAAGTTCCAATATTGATCAGATTTCTGGTGCAACAGAAACATACAAGGGCTTCACTGGTTCTCTTCAAGATTCTATCACTCAATCTGAGGCAGCATCATGAGTGCCCCAGTCAAAGTTAGTCGAGTCATCTCGGCTATGACCATTCCTTTTACAGTTACTTTAGTAGTGACTGAGCGAGATGAAGGCAACTTCTTGATGACTAGTCTTTTACCAAAAATCCAAGCAGAATTGAATCGTATTGAGCGGTCCTACTCTGCTTTTCTACCCACTTCGCTTGTTTGTCGCTATCAGATGGGGGAAAAAGGCATCTTGATAGATCCAGAATTTCAGAGTATCTATGCAACAGTCCATCAGGCTTACTATGAAACGGATCATCTTTTTGATCCATACTACAAAGGTGTATATGATCCCACAGGTTATGTAAAAGGTTGGGCAGTTGAGAAGATTTTTCGAGAGATCTTGCTTCCTCTCTTTCAAAAGCAGACCGTTCAGGCACTTTGCTTAAATGGTGGTGGAGATATGCAGTTAGCAACCAAAGATAGTAGTGACTTTAGTTGGAGAATCGGCATTGAACATCCAGATAATGTGAGCCAAATTTGTGCACGACTTAACATAAAAACAGGTGCGGTTGCTACATCAGGTTACAGTAAACGTGGGAAACACATCCGAGCTTTAGAAAATAGCAACATTAAACAGGTGACAATTATTGGACAAGGTTTAGGACTTGCAGATATTTATGCGACAGCAGGATTAGTGGCAAATCAGGAAAAATTACATTATTTGATTGCAAAACATCAGTTGACAGGCCTTTATGTGACAGATCAAGGCATTCATTATTTTGAGCAAGGAGAAATACATTAATGTTTTCAGGATATAAATATAAGATTGGGATGGCATGGTTGATTTCTGTCTTCGTTCTACCTCTCCCATTTATCTACACCTTTGGTCAGGGCCTACCAGCTCTTTATGCCAGTCAAGCACCAGCTTTTATGTTTGGTGTTATCGCTTATGTTTGGATGCTTTTGGCTATTTATATTGGAACAAAACCCAAATGGATCGATCGGCTGATTGGTTTACCAATGGCTTACATGATTCACGGGATTCTAAGTTTAGTGGCCATTATTTTAGCCTTTCTTCATAAAGAAGGTAGTCCATCAGCAGGGTTGATTAAATTGACCGGAGATTATGCCTTTTATTTGTTTGTAGCACTTGCTATTTATTCGCTTGTTTTTATGGCGGGGTGGTTGACTAGCCGGATACGCATTCTAGAAGTTATCAAAAAAAATCTTGAGAAACTCTTCAAACATGAACTTTCTGTTTGGCTACACCGTCTCAATGTTATAGCAACTATTTTAGTTTTCATCCATGTTCAATTGATTGATTACGTGCGGGATAACCTTTCATTCATGATTCTATTTTATGCAGCTAGTATGTTTGTAACCGCTAGCTATGCTTGGGCAAAACTCAAGGATGACTCTAAGGGGCATAAAGGGAAGTTGATTAGCAATCAAGAAATTGCTCCTAATATCTGTGAATTGACTATTCGATTACCAAAGAAACGTTCTTTTCGGTTAGCTCCGGGGGACTATGTTTTCATCTCATTCCCAAACATTAAAGGAATGGGAGAACCTCACCCTTTTTCAATAGCTAATGCAGTTGGTTCAGATAAGTTGGTCAAATTAGTCATTCGTGGTGATGGAGATTTCACACGTGGTTTGAGGAATGTCTCAGCACCGACTGATATTACTGTGGATGGCGGTTTTGGCATGTATCAATCTGTAATTAAGGATAATAAAGCTAAACAACTTCTCATTATAGGTGGTGGTATTGGGGTTGTCCCTCTCTTATCGGTTGTTGATGGGAATGAAAAAATTGAAACACGTTTCTTTTATACTGTTACAAAAGGGACACCTTTGATCTATCAAGATCGAATTGCTCAATGGCAAAATCGGCAGAATTTCCAAGCTTATTGTCAAGAAGGACGTTTTCACAATGAGCAAATTCTGTCTATCTTACCAAAAGATATGTCCAACTTTGTCGTTCTTTTAGGTGGACCAGCAAACATGGGGCGCCATTGGAAGAAAATTTTAGAAAAAGCAGGCGTGCCAGTTTCACATATTTATTACGAAGAATTCAGTTGGTAAGTTTTGGCCTTGTAGAAATAAGTCTACAAGGTTTTTAATTTTTGAGAACGAGGAAGAGTATGTTGTAATAAATTTTGTAGGCTATCTATCTTCAAAAGATGAAGCACGGTTTATAGATTTTTTGACAGGTATTAAATAAGTTGTTTAGACTAGAGCAATCTAGTCTTTTTTGTTTTTTTAATTACAACGATTTAAACCAGATGAAGAACACAAAATTGTAAAAAGTTTCTTTGTCAGTAAAGGTTTTCATTTAATTTTGGTACTTGTTCAGGAACAGTACAGTTTACTTTTTATGAAAAATACAAAATAAGTTAAATAGACTCAATCCAGAAACAATCGAGAATCATGCAAGTGTGAACGACAAGACAATTAGTGTATGATCTGATGATGTTTTAGAATTCCTAGAATTAGATAGGTGCTATCAAGATGTTGTCCATAATTTCTGTGTGACGCTCGACAATTGTGTCAGATACTTGGCGTCTTATACAGATGAATTGGCTGAGTTTGGCTTTAGCCTACCACAAATTATGATTAAAGTCCGAGACCTTGGTACATTTCATTGGTTGAATAAGCAATCAAAAGCTCAATTATTGAGTTGTATTTAAATGTAGAGCACTCACTATGTGGGCGGTGCATAGTGGTTATATGCAAGGTATATAAATTTCAAAAGAAAGGAGTGAAAATCATGGATATAAACAATTTTCCAGATAAAAATGTCAGTAAGAAACAATTAGTAACCGAATATTTTCCAGTTTTTAAACTTAGAACGTTAGATAAACTAACCAAAAAGATTGGTTAGTATGACGTATACGAGTGTGTTATCGTGAACTAATAGAACCTGTAACACCTTACGCATAAGCCTTCTAACGTATTTTAGCGTATTATTAGGTGGTTGTTTATGGTATAATGGACAAATGAAAACTAATGAACAAATTGAGAAAATTTCAACTCTACTTTCAATTCCCCCTAAGCAAATCAAGCAGGTATTAGACCTGACGAGCGAGGGCAATACTATTCCCTTTATCGCGCGGTATCGGAAAGAAGCGACGGGTGATTTGGATGAAGTGCAGATTAAGGCTATCGTGGATGAAAACGACCGTGCTATCAAACTGGATGAGCGGAAAACGGCTGTCCTTGTTAAAATTGAAGGGTTGGGTAAGCTGTCAGATGACCTGAAGAAAAATATCTTGGCAGCTGAAAAGTTATCAGAAGTTGAAGAATTTTACTTACCTTATAAGACAAAACGCCGGACCAAGGCGATGATTGCTAAGGAACGTGGCTTGTTCGGTTTGGCTAAAGTCATCATGCAAAATGGTGACGTCGCAACAAGTGCTGAAGGCTATCTAAACGAGGAGGTACCCTCAGCTACTGATGCAATTTCAGGTGCGCTTGATATCTTATCTGAGGCCATTTCCGAAGATGTGAAGATGCGGGCTTGGGTACTCAATGAAATCAAGCAAAACTCACGCTTGATGACGACTGAAAGAGATGCTAGTTTAGATGAGAAAAATGTCTTTCAGATTTACTATGATTTTTCAGATAAACTGTCTGAAATCCCGAACTATCGCGTTTTAGCGGTTAACCGCGGTGAAAAACTTGGCATTTTGTCGGTCAAGTTTGAGCATAATGCTGATAAGATGATACTGATGTTTGAGAGCCGGTACAATGCCAAGACCAATGCATATCTAAAAACAGCTATCAACGAAGCCCTCAAATCGAAAATCATCCCAGCTATGGAGCGTAATGTTCGAGCTGAGCTTAAAGAGCGTGCTGAGGATGGTGCGATTGAAACCTTTGGTAAAAACCTGCGGAATCTCTTGCTTGTGGCGCCTCTAAAAGGTAAGGTTGTCCTTGGTTTTGATCCAGCTTTTAGAACAGGGGCTAAGATTGCCATTGTCGATAAAACTGGCAAAATGCTGATGACGACTGTTATTTATCCTGTCAAACCAGCTTCTGCTAAACAAATCGAGCAGGCGAAAGTTGAACTTGCCAAGCTGATTACAGATTATGAAGTTGAAATGATCGCCATTGGTAATGGAACAGCATCGCGAGAAAGTGAGCAGTTTGTTTCAGACGTGATTAAAGACAATCACTTATCTGCCAAATACGTCATCGTATCGGAAAGTGGTGCGTCTGTCTATTCAGCTAGTCCATTGGCGCGAGAAGAATTTCCAGATTTGACTGTTGAAAAACGCTCAGCCATTTCAATTGCTCGGCGCTTGCAAGACCCGTTAGCTGAATTAGTGAAAATTGAGCCAAAAGCGATCGGTGTTGGTCAGTATCAACATGATGTATCAGAAAAAAAATTAACAGAAAATCTGGATTTTGTCGTTGATACAGTGGTTAACCAAGTTGGTGTGAATGTGAATACGGCAAGTGCTAGCCTGCTCTCACACGTTGCAGGTTTGAACACCACCATTGCTAAAAATATCGTGGCTTACCGAGAAGAAAATGGTGTCATCAAGTCACGTCAGGAAATTAATAAGGTACCACGTCTAGGGGCTAAGGCTTTCGAGCAGGCAGCAGGTTTCTTGCGCATTCCAAATAGTGCTAATGTCCTTGATAATACAGGTGTTCACCCTGAGTCTTATCAGGTTGTGGACCAACTGTTTGTTGAATTTGGCATTCAAGAGTTGGATGATGCAGCACGTGCTAAATTAGAAAAAGCCGACCTTAATCAATTAGCTGATAAACTTGAAGTTGGTAAAGCAACTTTGAAAGACATCATTTCAGATTTGCTGAAACCAGGTCGTGATTTACGGGATGAGTTTGATGCACCAATCTTACGCTCAGATGTTTTATCTGTCAAAGATTTGCGTGTGGGTCAAAAACTGGAAGGTGTTGTCCGTAACGTTGTCGATTTTGGTGCCTTTGTTGATATCGGTATCAAAGAAGATGGTTTGGTTCATGTTTCACGCATGGCTAAGAAGTTCGTTAAGGACCCGTCAAGTGTCGTGGCTGTTGGTCAGATTGTAACTGTTTGGGTTTACCAAATTGATCAAAGCCGTGGCAGTAAAGTAGGCTTATCAATGGTTGAACCAAAAGCCTTACCTGAAACAGATGACAAACAAAAATGATGCATTACTAGCTTTTGTTCAATGGGTATCGTTAACGGATTTTGGCAAACCTTTTGAACATGAAGTCAAGTTTAATCGTCGGTTGAAATCAACGGGTGGACGATTTTTTCCAAAAGATTTACATCTGGATTTCAATGAAAAAATGTATGATGCCTTTTCAGAAGACGTCTTTCGTAAAATCATCCAGCATGAGCTTGTCCACTATCATCTTTACCGTGAAGGCCGTGGTTATAAACATGGCGATCGCGAATTTAAAGCACTGTTGTCACAAGTCGGTGGCTTACGATTTGCCCCACCGTTACCGGATGTTCAGTATCTGTCCTATACTTGTTTATCATGTGCTCAAATCTACTGGCGTCGCAGACAGTTAGATGTCAAAAAATATCGATGTGGTAAATGTCGTGGTAAATTAGTGCTAAATGCCAAACAAGATAAGGATATGAGTCAACCATGAAAAAATCAGATCAGAAAAAATTACTCAAATCAAGCGAGAAAATATTTAATCGTTTGACGAAAATGCAACAACTGATAGTCTTGATTGTTCTTGTCCTTGTCTTTCTAGGTTACTTTGTTTTTTCGCAATCAGGCAATAGCAATCCTTTTTCGCAAGAAAAGGTAATCAAAGTAAACAATGCTGATGCATTACTCAAGCTTCAATGGAACGGCTCTGATACTCATTATGTCAAGTTAAATGGTGGCAAGTCGACTTTTTCTGCTGAGGCATTAGCGCAGGATTCAGATCAGGATGACTGGTTAAAATTTTCTTCTCTTGATAGTTTAGGTAGAGCCAATCAAGCCAATGCACGTCTGAGTTATAATCGGTATATGAAAGTCAAAACCATGTCACGACCAAGAATTCCTAATAATCCTGCAGGTTGGTCTTACAATGGTCGGTCTAATAATCAGGAAATTTATTTTGAGAATGGTTTGGTGACACTTTATAATCGGAGTCATTTGGTGGCTTGGATGTTTTCGGGTGATGCGGGTAGCAAGGAGAACTTGGTGACGGGCACGAGAGCTATGAATTCGCCTGGGATGCAGGATTTTGAGTCACAAATTTCGGATGTTTTGTATTACAAGAAATTACATGTGCGTTATCAGGTTACGCCAATATATCAGGGCAATGAGCTCTTGCCTCGTGGGGTGCAGATGATGGCGAAATCGATCGAAGATGATGGTAAAAGTTATGACTTAAATGTCTATGTATTTAATGTTCAGCCGGGCTATCAGATTAATTATCTGACTGGAGTCGGACAAAAAAGCTAAGTAAAAGAGATAGGAGTGGCTTATGAGGACGTCGCGAGCAACAATTGAAGAGTTACCTAAAATAGAACTGCATTGTCATTTGGATGGTTCAATTTCGATGAAAATGATTAGACAACTAGCACAACGGGCTGGGATAGCGTTGCCAGTTTCAGATGATGACTTGCGCCTAAAAATCACTGCGCCTCAAGACGCTGAAAGCCTGCTGGATTATTTGGCACCTTTTGACTTTGTTTTGCCAATGTTGCAAACTGAAACAGCGCTTGAGCTGGCAGCCTATGATATTCTTGAGCAAGCACAGAAAGACAACATCCGCTACATGGAAATCCGTTTTGCCCCAACTTTGCATACGGCAGGTGGCTTGACGCTCTCACAAGTAGTTGCCGCAGTCACACGAGGTTTAGCAGCTGGCGAACGTGATTTCCAAGTTAAAGCCAATGCCTTACTCTGTGGCATGCGTCATGAATCTATCGATAGTGTACTAACGGTCGTCAATTTATTTGCAGACGGTGACTTGACACATCTGGCTGGATTTGATTTGGCAGGAGCAGAAGTAGATGGTTTTCCAAAGCATTTTGCACCAGTCCTAGAAAAAGTTAAGGAAAATCAGATTCCGTTGACCCTACATGCGGGTGAATGTGGCTGTGCTCAAAATATTTTAGGCGCTATCAAGGCAGGTGCTAGTCGGATTGGTCACGGAGTGGCCTTAAAAGATGTCCCTGAAAGTTGGCAGGAGATAGTCGCTGATCAAATTACGATTGAAATGGCACCAACTTCTAACTTCCAGACCAAGGCTATCGATACTTTGGCTAATTATCCTTTCAAGAAACTCTTGGATGCTGGTGTCAGAGTGACCATCAATACAGATAACCGAACTGTTTCAGATACGACCTTAAATGATGAATATGAAAAAATTGCTAGTTGGTATGACTTGAGTGAGGCGGAGTTCCGTCAAATTGGTCGTCATGCCTTTGAGGCAAGTTTCATGTCTCCTGAGCAGCGTGAGATTTTAGAAAAAGAGTTTTAAAGATATGAAAATAGACCCTGACCGATTTCCAATATTAAGAGGAAATCGGTCAGGGTCTATTTTTGTCACGGCTGATTTACTTTTTATCAGGTGTCAAGACCATTGGAATAATGATCGGTTCACGTTCTAACTCGCGATAGAAGAAAGGCTTGATAGCATCTGTCATTGCGCGTGCCACACTTGCTTCATTAGCATTTTCATCATTCATAGCTTTACGAATAGCATTGAACAAAACGCGTTGACCTGAGCGAATCAAATCGCCAGACTCACGCATATAGATGAAACCACGGCTGAGCATATCAGGACCCGCTAAAATCATCTTGCTTTTGAAGTCAACAGTGGCAACGGCAAGGACGACACCATCTTCCGACAATTCATGACGGTCACGAAGAACAGCATTGCCAATGTCGCCGATACCATTACCATCAACGTAAGTATCTTGGGCGTTAAAGTGACCTGCAGGACGCGCGGAGTCAGCTGTTAAAGCTAAGACATCACCATTTTCAAAAATGAAACAGTTTTCTTTTGGTACACCTGTATCTTGGGCGAGACCGGCATGGATTTTCAACATCCGGTACTCACCATGGACTGGCATGAAATATTTTGGCTTAATCAAGCGGAGCATGAGTTTTTGCTCTTGTTGCCCACCGTGACCAGACGTATGAATATTGTTCATTTTACCATAAATGACTTTAGCACCAGCCTCAGAAATACGGTTAATTAATTGATTCACACCATGCGTATTTCCAGGAATGGCATTGGATGAGAAAACAACGGTGTCACCCATTTGCAAGGTCACAAAACGGTGCATGCCATTGGCAATTCGACTGAGCGCAGCCATTGGTTCGCCTTGTGAGCCGGTACACATAATCAATAACTCATGCGGTTGGTACTGATTGACTTCACCAGGTTCAATGAAAGTGTCTTTTGGTGCTTTGATGTAGCCAAGTTCAATCCCGTTAACAATGGCTTTCTCCATTGACCGACCAAAAACAACAATCTTACGACCAGTCTTAACGGCACCCTCGACAGCTTGTTGCAAACGGAAAATATTTGAAGCAAATGAGGCGAAGATAATTCGACCGTCAATACGTTCAAAGATTTTTTGGATAGAGGCACCGACAACTTTTTCAGAATGTGAGAAAGTTGGAATTTCAGCATTTGTTGAGTCAGAAAGTAGAAGTAAAACGCCTTCTTCACCAAGTGCGGCCATACGATGAAGGTCAGCAGGTTCACCAACTGGTGTGAAGTCAAATTTAAAGTCACCTGTAGCGACGATTTTACCTTGTGGTGTATCAATGACCATGGCGATAGGCTCTGGAATTGAGTGAGTTGTCCGGAAGAATGAGAGTTTCAAGTATTTGAAAGCAATCTCATCATCAGGATGAATTTCAAAGAGTTTAGCATCTCGCAAGAGGCCATGTTCTTCGAGTTTTCCGCGAATTAAAGCAAGAGACAACGGACCAGCATAGATAGGCACATTAGCTTGTTTCAGGAGGAAAGGAATCCCGCCAATATGGTCTTCGTGACCATGGGTGATGAAAACACCTTTAATGCGGTCTTGATTTTCAACGATGTAGCTATAATCAGGAATGACATAGTCAACGCCTAGTAAATCGTCTTCTGGGAATTTGATGCCGGCATCAACGATGATAATCTCATCTTGATACTCGACACCGTAAGTGTTTTTACCGATTTCACCGAGTCCGCCAATGGCGAAAACCGCGACTTCATCGGGTTTGATGTTTAAATTGGTGTAGCTATTAGTAGTCATCTTTCTCTTTTCTTTTTGTGATTTCATGGACACTTCTAAAAAAATCAGATTTGCCACTTTTGGAAAATTTTATCTATCGCGTCGATATTGCTCTGAACTGTGCAGGAGCGAGTTTTATCGCAATGTCTAGTATTAGAAAAATTTAGAGCAAAAGTCATCAAAAACAGTTTCTAGATATGACCATTTTTTCGTTTATTAAAAAACTTGTGATGAATCTCACAAGTTGTAAGGTTTCTTAAAAGGTTGTGATGTTAAAGCCGTCAGACTCTCTTTCGTATGCTGCTTGCTCATCACTGATGGCATCGACAAATTCAACATGATAATCTGTATTATCACGCATGATTTCGCGGGCTTGGATGACACCTTGACGAACATCAGTTGTGTCGAGCTCTAAATAGAGTGAGTGTGTTGTTTCGCGTTTAGGGCTACGTTTTTTAGATTCTTGATAAAAGACTTTGAAAAGCATATTTTTTTCTCCAGTATAGTAATTAATTTTACAGGTGCACCTTTAATAAAGGTCGCATTATTGCAATTACTTATATTTTAGCATAAAATAGTAATATACTCAACCAACACATATTTTAACCAATTTCAAGTGGTAAACTGGTATGTCTGGTTGTAAAACATTAGGAAGATAGTCCCCAAAAATGAAATTATTAGCTTTTGACACCTCAAGTCAGGCGTTATCTGTTGCTTTGACAGAAGACGACAACCTGCTTGGGAAGATTGATTTAAATATCAAAAAAAATCACAGTTTAACACTCATGCCGGCGATTGATTTTTTAATGACACATGTGGGGATAAAGCCCGAAGAACTAGACCGAATTGCTGTGGCACAAGGACCTGGCAGCTATACGGGACTTCGAATTGCGGTAACAACAGCTAAAACCTTAGCCAGCACGCTTAATATCGACCTCGTTGGTGTGTCAAGCCTCGTTGCCATTGCGACCAATGTTGATGTGGTAGGCAAAGTTGTACCTTTAATTGACGCCAGACGGCAGAATGTCTATGCTGGTATTTATGAAAATGGTCTCAGCATTGGTCAAGAACAGCATGTGTCACTCGACAAATTATTGGATACGCTAAAAAATGAGGAAGTGCTATATTTTACAGGTGAGGTAGCTAACTTTCGTGAGCTGATTTCACAGACTTTACCGCAAGCTAAGTTTGTTGAAAATGTAGAGCGCAGATTGCCTAACGCCTATCAAATTGCGCGTTTGGGCGCAAGTTACGAGCCAGTAAATGTGGACGCATTTGTCCCAGAGTATTTAAAAAAAGTTGAAGCAGAAGAGAAATGGTTGGAGACGCATGCAGAAAATCAAGGAAATGATACAAACTATATCCAAAGTATTTGAGGCACAGGATTTTCGACAATACCGAGCTTTTGATGATGTTGATTTGGATGTGGTGATAGGGCAAGCGCGCTATCGTATCGCTGAGCGTGAGGATATCGTAAGTTTTCTTGCGATTGAACGTGATGTTTATGGAGGTGATACGCCATGGACTTTTTCGCATTTTGAGCATGAAATTATGACTAATGATTTAGCGGTTTTTCTTACGGCAGAGGCAGATGGCAAGATTGTTGGTTTTATCGGGGGGCGTGTAGTTCCTGAGAAAAATGCAGTTCACTTGTCAAACTTAGGTGTTTCAAGTGCTTTTCAGCGCCAAGGTATTGGGTCAAATTTGGTGAAGAGACTGACTGAATTAATGCGACAATTGGGCGTTGATTCACTGACTTTAGAAGTGAAAAGAAATAATTTACCTGCCCAAGCCATGTATCGTAAGTTGGGATTTGAGACAAAAGAAATTTTACCTGGCTACTATGACAATGCGCAAGATGGTCTTTGGATGGTGAAACAATTAGCAACAATAGGTGATAAGCAGGCGGTATGATAACGATTAGAAAACTCAATTTTTTGACAGATTGTTATCGTGATTTAGCAGGAGATATCCAGGCGATTTTAGACGAGTTATATGAGGAGTCGCCATGGACATTTGAGCAGACATTTGGGGATCTCTTGCGTGAGGATTCTGTTTATTATCTGGCTTTTACAGAAGAACAGAAAGTTGTTGGTTTTTTGGCGTTATCAGTTGTCATGGATGAAATTGAAATCACCAATATTGGCGTTGCCAAAGCTTATCAATCGAAAGGTATTGCAAGCTTATTGCTCAAACAATTAACAGAACTTGAAGGTGAAATTTTCTTGGAAGTTCGTGCATCAAATGAAAGAGCACGACATTTATATGAAAAATTTGAGTTCGAGGCTTTTTATCAAAGAAAAAATTATTATCAAAATCCGCAAGAAGATGCGATTTTAATGAAGAGAGAAAAATGACAGATAACTATATATTAGCTTTTGAGACTTCTTGTGATGAGACGAGTGTTGCGGTCTTGAAAAATGGTCAGGAGCTGTTAAGTAATGTGATTGCGAGTCAAATCGAGAGTCACAAACGTTTTGGTGGTGTTGTACCGGAAGTGGCTAGTCGTCATCACGTCGAAGTGATTACCGCCTGTATCAATGAAGCAATGGCAGAAGCCGAGATTACACCCGCTGATTTGACAGCAGTAGCTGTTACTGAGGGACCTGGCCTTGTTGGCGCACTTCTAGTAGGTGTTGCAGCAGCCAAAGCTTTTGCTTGGGCGAATCACTTGCCTCTTGTACCAGTCAATCATATGGCTGGTCACTTGTGGGCAGCTCGTCAGATTAAACCACTTGAATTTCCATTGATGGCCTTACTCGTAAGTGGTGGTCATACAGAGCTTGTCTATGTGGCAGCACCTGGGGATTATAAAATCATTGGCGAAACACGAGATGATGCCGTTGGTGAAGCCTATGATAAGGTTGGGCGTGTGATGAACTTGACTTATCCTGCGGGCAGAGAAATTGATGGCCTAGCCCACCAAGGGCAAGACGTCTTTAACTTTCCACGGGCTATGATGAAACATGATGACCCTGCTCTTGAGTTTAGCTTTTCGGGTCTCAAATCTGCTTTTATCAACACCGTTCATAATGCGGAGCAAAAAGGTCAGACACTGGATAAAAAAGACTTATCCGCAAGTTTTCAAGCTGCCGTGATGGATGTCTTATTGGCAAAAACTAAACTAGCTTTAGGACAATACCCTGTAAAAATGCTAGTTGTCGCAGGCGGTGTAGCTGCAAATCAAGGACTACGTGAACGTTTAGCCGCTGAAATTACAGCTATTGATGTGGTGATACCGCCACTTAGACTTTGTGGCGATAATGCTGGGATGATTGCCTATGCTAGTGTCTGTGAATATAACCAGGGACATTTAGCAGGATTAGCTTTAAATGCGCGCCCTAGTTTGACCTTTGAGTCAATCAATTAAATCGTTCAAAGTGAAGATAGGTCGTAAGAGGGATGCTTTTTAATTAGAATAAAAGCCTTTGTCAAGGGGATTAAAAAGCTGGTTGACATGACGCTTGGGGAGACGGAAATTGGCATACTATGTAGGATTTGATATTGGGGGAACAACAGTCAAATATGGTTTGGTAAATGAAACAGGCGAGATTCTTGAGAAAGGTTCATTTGTGACAACACCAAATGATGGCGAGCAGTTAATTGCCAATATGGCAAAGCAAGTTGCAGCTTATCAGGAAAAGTATGCTATTTTAAGTGTTGGTGTTAGTGTGCCAGGCATTGTACGGAAAGACGGTTATATGATTACTGCTGGTGCCGTTACATCTTTCTTTGCTATCAACCTCAAGACAGTATGCGAAGCAGCCTTTCAGTTGCCTGTTATCGTTCAAAATGATGCCAATTGCGTGGCTCTGGCTGAGCAATGGATTGGTAATGCCCAAGGTGTTGAAAATTACATCGTGATTTCCTTGGGAACAGCTGTTGGTTGTGGGATTGTCATTAATAATGCTATCTATCAGGGGGCACACGGTGCAGCTGGTGAAGTAGGCTGGACAATGCAGCAACGGCTTGATTATACACAAGACCTTGAAGCAGGTTCTTGGAACTTTACAAGTGGTGTTGTGCTTGGTCTCTATAATCGCTATCAACAAGCGACTGGTAAAGAAGTGACAGATGCGCGCGTGATACTAGATTTAGTCCGTCAAGGCGATGAAATGGCAACTAAGGTCATGGATCGCTACTATGAAGATGTAGCTAAAGGGTTATTGAATTTAGTCTGTGCATTTGACCCAGAAGTGATTTTACTCGGTGGCGGCATTAGTGCCAATGATGAATTCTTAGGTTGTTTGTCAGAGCGTATTGACAAGATTAAGCAACATCACAAGTCATTAAACCACTTGGCAGGTGTGACTGTTGCCGAAATTAAACCGTGTTTACTTCGCAATGATGCTGGTCTAATCGGTGCGGTTTACCATGCTAAACAAATTGTTGGATAATAAAAAACTCATTCTAGTTTTAAATAGGCTAAAATGAGTTTTTGTTTGTACATGGATTTAACTAAAAAAATAGCGATGTACCCTAATTGATATAGGGACATCGCTATTTTAATGGCAGCTAGTCAGCGCTTATTTGCGTTGTTTACCAGCATTACGATTTTTCTTTTGATGAGTTGAAATGGCCTTTTTAAAGTCTTGTTTGGCTTTGGCAACGTCTTGTGGTGTCACATCTTTCAAGCCAGTCGTTTTGACAACAGGTGGATTAGCTTCAAATTCTCTGTCAATTTTCTCGCGCAAATGAGGTTTAATGATAAAAGTTACAATCACTTGTTGGATGATACCGAAGATACCACCGATAACCCAGTAGAGGGTCACACCGGCAGGTGAGCTGAATGAGAAGAAGACGATCATCAAAGGACTCATGAGCATCATCGTTTTCATTTGTTTCTTCTGTTCTTCATCAATGCCAATAGTAGACAGATAACTTTGAACGAAGTAGAAAATACCAGCAATAATGGTTAAGACGATACTTGACTTGCCAAGGTCAATACCAAGGAATGTCGCTGTTGAAATACCATCTGTGTAACGTGCGGCATAAAAGAGGGCTGAGAAGAAAGGCATTTGAATTAAGAGTGGTAGACAGCCCATAGAGCCGAACATACTCACACCATTTTCTTTTTGCGCAGCCATGAGTTCAGATTGAGCTGCCATTTTTTCTTCATTGGTTGTTGCGTTCTTCATTCGATTTTGGATGGGTTCCAAAACAGGTTTCAAATAACGCATTTTTTCTTGCATATAGCTTGATTTGTAAGCTTGATTCAGACCGAGTGGCAAAATGACCAAGCGCACGATAACCGTGACTAAAATAATTGCCACACCGAACCCGAAACCAAGGTTATGCGCGAAAAATTCAACCGCAGCACTCATTGGCTTAACAAGAATGTTATAGACCAAGCCATCACCAGTTGGCTTACCATTTTTGGTTTGTACACAGCCTGTCAAAAAAAGTAGTGCCGTCAGCATAAAGCTTGACAACAAAAGTCGTTTAGTTGTTTTTTTCAAGATTTTTCCTAATTTCTAATGGCTAGCTTTGAAAAAGTGCCAAAAATATATATAATCCTATTTTACCATAAAAAAAACAAGATTTTCAATAAGTCCTCAGACTGAAGTCTTGTTTTTTCAATTATAGGTATAACTATCGAAAAAATTATTTGATGAAAGCTTTGATTTCAGCATCAAAAGCTTCAAGTTTAGCAACAGATATAGTTTCAGTTTCACCGACTGCTGCCAAGTAGAACTTGATTTTTGGTTCAGTACCAGATGGACGAACAGCAATCCAAGAGCCGTCTTCAAGATGATATTTCAATACATTTGATGGTGGTGTTGTTAATTTTTCGACAGAGCCATCAGAAGCTGTAGCAGTATTTTCAAGGAAGTCTTCTGTCAAAGTAACCTTGATGCCATTAAATGACGTAGGTTGGTTGCCACGGAATTTATCCATAACTGCTTTGATTTGCGCAGCTCCATCAATCCCCTCAAGTGTAACAGAAACTGTATTTTCAAGGTAGAAACCATATTCAGCATAAATATCTTGAATACCGTCATACAAAGTTTTGCCTAAAGATTTGTAGTAAGCAGCCACTTCACAGATCAAAAGCAAAGCCTGAATGGCATCTTTATCACGAACAAAAGGTTTGATCAAGTAACCAAATGACTCCTCAAATCCCATCATGTAAGTATGGCTACCTGTTTCTTCAAATTCTTGGATTTTCTCAGCAATGAATTTGAAACCAGTTAAGACGTTGAACATCTTGACATCGTAAGATTTGGTAATCGCTGTCACCAATTCTGTCGAAACAATCGATTTAACAACTGCAGCATTTGCAGGGAGAGTGCCTGCTTGTTTGTGCGCCTCAAGGATATACTTAGCCAAAACAGCACCGATTTGGTTACCAGAAAGCGGTTGATAATCACCGTTTGGCAAGCGAACTTCCACACCGATACGGTCAGCATCAGGGTCAGTTGCGACTAACATGTCAGCGTCTACTTCACGACCCAATTTTTCTGAAAGTTCAAAAGCAGCTTGGCTTTCGGGGTTTGGCGATTTAAGAGTTGGGAAGTCACCATCAGGAATAGCTTGTTCTTCAACAACTGCAATTTTTTCAAAACCTGCTTGCGCCAATGTTTTACGACCAAGCATTTCACCTGTACCATGAAGTGGTGTAAAAACGATATTGAGATTTTTACCAAATTCGTCAATGATAGCTTGGTTAATCGTAACAGATTTCACATTGTTTAAATATTTTTTATCAATGTTATCACCGATGATGGTGATTAACTCACTATTTTCATCAGCAAGTTCGATATGGAAGATATCCTCAATCTCATTGATATAGGCTGTCAATTGATCCGCATCTTCGGGGGGCATTTGTCCCCCATCTTCGCCATAAACCTTGTAGCCATTGTACGGCGCAGGGTTATGAGAGGCAGTAATCATAATACCTGTCAGAGTATTTAATTCGCGGATGGCAAATGATAGCTCAGGCGTTGGGCGTAAAGACTCAAAAACGTAAGACGGAATATCATGAAGGGCGAGGATGCGTGCGGCATCAAACGCAAACTCGCGTGAGAAATGACGTGAATCATAGGCAATTGCGACACCACGTTTTTTAAAATCGCCTTTAGAGTCCATAAGACGGGCAAGCCCCTCGGTTGTTTGACGAACAGTGTAGATGTTCATACGATTTGTGCCGACACCAATCAAACCACGTTGACCTGCGGTTCCAAATTCAAGCGATGTATAGAAAGCATCTTCTTTTGTATGCTCGTCCATTGCTGCGAGCTCATTTTTAAGATAATCAGGTAATTCTGAAAAATCAGCCCATTTTTGATAAGATTCTTTGTAAGACATACTGTCTCCTTTCGCTTTATCAGCATCTTTAATTTCGTTTTAGAAAGCATTTTCATACAACACTATTTTAACAAAAAAAAACGTGAATTTCACGCTTTCTGAAGTTTAATTGTGAAATTTCATTAAAATAGGGACAATACTTGCCGTTAAAATGGTTGCAGCAATCGCCTCAGCGATTGAATTTGTTGCAATGATTGAGGCAATCAACGCCTTGAATGTCATATTCAGCTGGCTGTTGAATAATAGAAAAGCTGAGCTGAGAACTAAAATGGTGTTTGTAGTAGAGCCAAGAAAACCAGCAAGTCCAGCACCAAAACGATTTTTAACCAACTGATAAATGAAAAATGGCAGAATCCCAACAAGAATTCGAGGGACAAAGGCGATAAAGAGTGACCAAATATTACCATGAGGCGCAAATGGTGAGAATAAAAATGAAGTCGGAATTGGCGCAATTGTTGAATTTAAAAAGGAAATCATTCCCATAACAAAGCCGAGAACAGCTCCCTTACGCCAACCCAGAATGATTGAGCCTATAATGACAGGGATATGAACCAAGGTAGGCTGAATTGGAAAAGGCCAAAAGGTGTAGACGATTTTGGATAGGAGATGAATTACCACCATAATCGCGATAAAAATACTAAGTGTTGCAATATCAGAAGCTTTAGAATTGTTTTTTTGGGGAGTCATACACATGAATGAGTCAGTTGATGTGAACTGAACTCAGGTCCTTTCTATAAAGTAAAGATGAGCAGATGATATCAAATTAAAACATCATCCTTTACAAATACCCTGAACATATTGAACGATATCGGGAACATCAGCAAGCGCCCCACGACCAACATCTCCACAAGCGAGCAAGGCGACTTTAGGCTCAATCGTCTTAAAACCAAGGTCAAGCAAGGTTTGGATATTACGCTGGGTTAAAGGGTTTTCATACATATTTGTATTCATGGCAGGTGCGATAACTTTTTTGACACCTTGTGGCAAAGCCAAAGCAACAGCTGAGACGATATCATCAGCACGGCCTTGCGATAGACGAGCAATCGTATCGGCAGAAGCTGGTGCGACTAAGAAAATCTCTGTCTCTTTAGCTAAGTCAATGTGATTAACACTATCAGCCTTATCTTCCGCCATGACATTCGTATGAACGGGGCGTTTAGAGAGGACTTGCAAAGTTAGCGGTGTGATGAAAGCTTGGGCAGCATCTGTCATTAAAACGGTCACTTGGTGCCCAAGCTTGCCCAGTGCTGATGTGATATCGGCAGCCTTATAGGCTGAAATGCTACCGGTTATGGCGAGTGTGATGTTGGTCATATGTCTCCTCACTTTTTCTGACGATTAAGTCGGCAATATCAAGTTTCGTATATGCTTCTATTATAGCATCTTTAGGGTTTTGACTGATTAGCAAGCCGTGATGCATCGTTGCTGTAATCTCAGTAAGGTCATTGGCCAAGACGTAATCTGCTTGATTTTGGGTCAATGCTGATCTAGCGACAGAAATCAGGTGTTCTTTTGAGACATCAACCAAGAGTTTGAAGCCAAATAAGATAATATTTGGGTTGTGCCTTTTAATAGAAGTAATCACCTTTGGTGTCTTTTTCAAAAACAGGACTTGATAGTCAGATTGAGAGGCTATCTTATCTTCAGTATTACTTTTGGCAAGAAATTCTTGAAGGTTGGATGATGCAGCTACCGTGTCAAAATCGGTCATGTAAACTGGTGTATAGTCAGAGACAGCCATACTATGAATGAAAATATCAGCTTGGGGCGTCCATTTTGTTGTAGCGGCTAATAAATCTGCGACATCAGTAATCGTTAGGACAGTTAATTGAGGATGCGGTTTAGGTAAAAGAGCACCTCGACCTGCTAATAAAATAACCTCATGATTTGCCAATAAAAAACGCTCAGCAATCAGTTTTCCTAAGCTACCTGTCGCAAAATTCGTGATGCCCCGAACTTGGTCAATGTTTTCAGTCGTCCCACCAGATGTGATAAGAATGCGCATGATAAGCCTTTCGAATATGTTTTTATTATTATATCACAAAAATCAAAGGGAGTGAAATATCTAATTTATCATTTTGTAATATAATTGTAATTGACAAATATAAATAACAAATATATAATAGTGATATAACATTTAGAGGGAGTGTGATGGTATCGAAATCGGTAGTATTATTACATGTCAACCTATTTCTTTCTCAGAAAAAATAACAGGAGTTGTGAGGAAAAAATACGTTAATACTTTTCTCGTAGAGGTGATGTTTTGGGAGAGTGACGAACATCATGACTTGATGGAACAATTTCGTTATGTCCTTGTTAAAGGATAAGTATTGCCAGCATCGCAATCTTTGTAGTGTCCTGAGGCAGCGGGAAGGTTATCGCCACCATGAAAAGCGATTTTAGTAAGACTAGCAAATAACTAGACTTCAATAGATTTACATATATTTACAATAAATTACATAGTAACATCTGCCTACACATATTTAAATAATCGTTAAATTAGACTGACGTTTAAATGAAAAAATGAGTTCTGACAACATAACCAGAACTCATTTTTTATTGGTTTGCCTTTTTGATTTCACCTTGTGGGAAGTAAGTTCCTTCCTTCATGTCGTTAATGAAAACATGAATGGCAGATTTTGGTGCACCAGTGTTTTTAATGACAACTTCTGTGATATCGTGTGCAAGTGCAATTTTTTGTTCGTCAGTACGACCTTCAAATAAATCAACATGGACAAATGGCATAATAGTTACCCCTTTTCTTATATAGAAGTATTTTGACATATTTTCAAAAAAATATCAAGTTAAGTGTCATGTCATCATTAAACTAACAATTAAGAAATAATCAGATTATAGAGTTTTTAGCAATCTAATTTTTTTTAAAAAAAGCTTGACAAATTGGTATAGACCTGTTAAAATAATAAATGTTAACAGATGTAAACGATTTCATGTGACTAGATAATACTAGGCATGGCATAAGTTTGAAAAAAGGGAGATAATCCCTATTTCAGCTACGCCATGCCTATTTTTTGTCCGCATGGTGTGATTTATTTCTTTTCTGCAGGAGAAAGAAAATGATGGAAATTCAAAAAGCATTAAATCAAAATGCGGTACTTGTCTTTGACGAAGGACAGGCAAAAGTCGCAATTGGTAAAGGAATAGGTTTTAAAGCAAGACCAGGTGAAACAATTGCGCAAGACGCAATTGAACGCTTATTTGTCTTGGAACCTGAAGGTGTTAAGAAACTGCAAACGCTATTAAGTCAGATTGATGAAAAGTTTTTCTTTGCCACTGAGGACATTATTGTTCATGCAGAGGCGGTGCTTGGGGAGAAGTTAAATCCTCATATCAATATTGGCTTATGTGACCACATCGCATTTGCGGCTGAAAATATTCAAAATCATATTTTTGTGCGCAATAAGCTGTTGAAAGAAATTGAAGTCCTCTATCCCGAAGAGTTTTCAATTGCCCAGTGGGCAGTCGATTATCTTAAACGGGAGTTGGATATCCCGTATAGCTTTGATGAAGCGGGATATATTGCTATCCATCTTCACACCGCTAGATGTAAAGATTCGGACAACAGTGAAAGTATTCGTGAGATTACGATTATTTCAGAAATTGTGCGTTTGGTTGAGCGTGAGCTGCAGTTTTCTTTTGACGGGGAAGACTTGGCGTTAACGTATTCTCGTTTGGTTAATCATTTGCGATTATTTATTCAACGTTCTCAAACGAATCGTTATGTCGGGTTAGACCAAGAAATTATGGGACTCGTCCAAGAAAAGTATCCTGAAAGCTTTGCTATTGCGAAAAAAATTCAAGTTTTAATGCAACAAGATTTCAGTTATTTGGTTTTAAATGAAGAATTAGGTTATCTAGCTATCCATATTGAGCGATTGCGGATGCTTAAGAAATAAAGTTTTACATGATTAATTATTTTTTATATTAATGGAGGAATACATGCTATGAAAGCATACATGCAGAGAATGGGACGCTCATTGATGCTCCCAGTTGCAACATTACCAGTTGCAGCACTTTTTTCAGGAATTGGTTACTGGATTGATCCGACAGGTTGGGGCGCAAATAATATTGTTGCTGCTTTCTTGTTAAAAGCAGGCGACTCGATTTTAGCCAATCTAGGTGTCTTGTTTGCCGTTGGTTTGGCACTCGGAATGTCAAAAGATAAAGATGGTGCATCAGCTTTGACTGGTTTGGTCGCTTTCTTGGTACCAATGCAACTTTTGAATCCAGCAGCAATTGCTGCTTTCCAACACATTGATCTTGATAAAGTCAATGCGGCCTTCACAAAAATGAACAATGGTAACGTTTTCGTTGGGATTTTGGCAGGTCTATTAGCAGCAGCTATGTATAACCGTTTCTCAAATGTCAAGTTGCCAATGGCGCTCTCATTTTTTAGTGGGAAACGTTGTGTGCCAATCGTGACGGCAGCTTTGATGCTTGTTGTATCGGCTGCACTGATGTTTATCTGGCCACCAATTTTTGGTGCACTTGTCGCATTTGGTGAAACCATTGCCAAAATGGGCGCTGTAGGTGCTGGTCTTTATGGTTTCTTCAACCGTTTGCTTATCCCAACTGGTCTGCACCATGCCTTGAACAATGTATTCTGGTTCAATACAGCAGGGATTGATGATATTGGTAAATTCTGGGCAAATGAAGGAACTAAAGGCATTACAGGGATGTATCAAGCTGGTTTCTTCCCAGTGATGATGTTTGGTCTCCCAGCAGGTGCTTATGCGATCTACCGTCAATCACGTCCAGAAAAAAGAAAAGCAACAGCATCATTAATGCTCGCAGCAGCTTTTGCGTCATTCTTCACAGGAGTAACTGAACCACTTGAATTCTCATTCATGTTCGTTGCTTGGCCTCTATATGTGGTACACGCAGCATTGACAGGTATCTCAATGTTTGTCGCGGCACTCTTCCACTGGACTGCAGGTTTTAACTTCTCAGCTGGACTTGTCGATTTCGTTTTGAGCTTACGTGTGCCAATCGCTAACCAACCTTTGATGTTAGTTGTTTTAGGTTTAATCATGGCAGTTGTTTACTATTTTGTCTTTACTTTCGTTATTAAAACGTTCAACTTGATGACACCAGGTCGTGAAGAGGGAGAGGGCGAAGAAGATGCAGATCTCGCTGGTGTGACTGATGATAATAAATTTGCTGCTTTGGCAGCTCGTATCTACACTGGTCTTGGTGGTGCAGAAAACGTTGTTTCAATTGATAACTGTACAACACGTCTCCGTCTTGTCGTGAAAGATACGGCTAAAGCCGATCAAGATAAAATCAAAGCAACTGGCGTACCAGGTGTTCGTGTCATTGACAAAGAAAATATTCAAGTCATTGTCGGTACAGAAGTTCAATTCGTCGCTGATGAAATGAACAAAATGCAACAAAATGGTGGAGTGAGTGCTGTTGTAGCTGATAGTACTGCGGCGAAAGTAACATCAGTAGCACCTGAAACATCAGCGACTAGTGCTGCTACCATTGATGTTTATTCACCAGCACAAGGCGTAATGATTCCAATGAATCAAGTTGCTGATGAGGTTTTCTCAACTAACATTATGGGTGATGGTTATGCCATTCAACCGACAGAAAATACGATTTACACACCAGTTGCTGGTAAAATTTCAAGCATTTTCCCAACACAACACGCATTGGGGATTATGACACCAACAGGTCTTGAAGTTTTGCTACACATGGGTGTTGATACAGTTGATCTTAAAGGTGAACCTTTCACAATGAAAGCTAAGGTCGGTCAAGCAGTTAAAGCTGGTGACGAAATTGCGATTATGGATCTTGCAGCTGTTAAAGCTGCTGGTAAAGGGACAGATATTATTGTTGCTTTCACTAATGGTGATGTAGTTGCTAACATTGCTTTGACAGAGCTTGGTAAAGCAGTAACGCCGAATCAAACCGTTGGTCAAGTGACGACTAAATAATAAGTAGAATACAAAAAACAGTGAGACTGAAACAAAAATCTTCTAATAAATAGGTGATGAACAATTTTCGATGCTAATTGAAATTGCGCATCACCTATTTTTGTATCAATTATAACGCAATATCATTGTATAGTGGAAAAAGCATTTGCTTTTTGTCTTAGAAAAATTGAGTTCTAGACTGATTGCAAAATTGATCAGAAACGCTGAAAAAGGTGTGTTAACATGATATAATAGAGAGTAAATTGTCTACTCACTATTTTTCTATTCAAAAATTAGTGCTATAATTTTGTAAGATGAATGCTTAATTTTATAGAGAAAACAAACAAGACATACAGTAGCGAATTCAGTTGTATCATCACTGAAAATTGCTGACATCTTGTACAGGATTGCGTAGGCTGAATACATAATAATTAAGGTAAAGATGACATGGCACAATTATATTTGGTACCCGTAAAGTATTGAACTGATTGACCTGATGAAAAAACAGCTTTAAAAAGCACCAAATTTAGCACCAAAAAAGAGAGTAAACCGATTGAATGAATCAGCTTGTTGTGAGCTGATTTTTTTGGTTTTTGTTTTTGTTTTTTAATCCTAAAACGGTATTTTGAAGTTATTTAATTTTTAGTTACTATGCAATCATCTGAATAGTTGAAAAGTATCTATCTAGAAGGGGAGCAAGAAGAGTTAACCTGTCGGAATTTCCGACAAGTTGCTGAGAACGATAAAGTCTATGATGCGAAGTATAATAATAAAGGGCACCTCTAATAACTACCAATTAATTCACCTCAAAATGAAATTAGAAAAAAACACAGAAAACTAAGCATAGTCTACTGTGTTTTTCTTTATGTTACAGACGCCACTTGACTGTTTATTCTTATTTTAGACAGATTACCGCCATGTTTTGAGATTTAAACGTTTAACTTGTTCGTACCTCAATAAGTTATAAGTCAGATTTGTAAGGTCAGTATTTAAAACAGCTCGATCGAATCCAATAGAACGTAAACTAGAACCATGCATTGAATTTTCAACAAAGCCAAATACATGTTCAATACGGACACGTATTTTCGAAATGATTTTATTAAACATTTTATCGTCTGCCTTAAGAGATTTACAACGTGTGTTTTTAAGACAGGTAAAAAGTTCAGCACCTTTAGGTGTTGCTTGATTTTGATAAGCTGAGTCTGCTAAGGTGATCTCATCGGGATCAACAAGAACGCCTATTACTTGAGAATCATGCACATTTGCAGGCGTTGTTTGATAATTCTTTACGAATTTTGATTTGGTATCTATAGCAATATGATTTTTGTAGCCATAGTGTCTCTCATTACCTTTAATTGTCCAGCGAGCAGCTGTATCCTTCTGTGCTCTTTTGTTCTTCGTCCAATTCACTGGTACCCTATTTGCTTTAATCAATTCATTTTCGTCTTTTGGATTACGTTGTTTAGGCGCCTCTATGAATGTTGCATCAACAATCTGTCCTTTATGAGCGATCATCCCTTGTGATTCAAGTTTTTCTTGAAAGGCAGAAAAAAGCCAGTTTCCTCTATTAGATTTTGATAGCTGATTTCTAAAGTTCCAGATAGTCTTTGCGTCTGGTACCTTGTCATCAATCTTAAGGAATCTTCTAAACGAAATCCGGTCAATCATTTGATATTCCATTGCATCATCAGATAGATTGTATAAGCGTTGTAAAATTAGAATTTTCAACATTAAAACAAGGTCATAGGGCGGTCTACCACCATGAGATTTGTTTTTTAAATCATACTTAAAAATCCGGTTAAGAGTTGGGCGAAAACACTCGAAATCAACCACTTTTTCTAGCCGCTCAAGAGGGTCTCCTTTTAAACTTAATTTTTCAAGATAGTCGCTATCTCCAAATAAATTCATCTTCAATACCTCGTTAGCTTATTTTTAATCTATTATACCTCTTTTCATACGTTTTTAGAGGTGCCCTAAAGATTTGATTATGAAAATAATTTGTCGTATAATAAATTTTGAGAGAAATATTTTAATGTTTTAGTTTAAATTTTATTTGGGAAATTAAATTGCTTTATCGATACTTTTAGAAAATTAATAATCTTGAAAGATTTTTGTGGTAAGTGTTTCAAAATGTATTTTGATAAAGTAATCTGAAAAGCTCGTTTAATCTATTTAAACTTTTTTTTTAGTAAAGGGTCATTTTTTTAATTAAACTTTATTATGACTTTAGACATAATTTATCATGGGGGTTATTTATGATACAGAATCGATCATTTAGAGACTACATAGCAAGTCGATTTCATAGTGAGTTGTTTGAAGTTGTGAGTAAATATATCACTATTTTTTCAAATGAATTGAAATTACAGCTATGGCAACAATCAATTGCGCAATTTGAGGACTTAGGTTTATCAAAATTGAATGTTTTATTCGTCTATGTGGATGATCAGCCTAAGATGAAAATTTGTTTTGATGTTGTGGTAGACGCTGAAATTATTGATCAACAATCTCCTAATCATTACAGCGAACCTAATGTGTATCATTTGTGGCTTAAACTAGGTTGTTTTGGGGATTTAGATTGTGACTTGGATGATTTTCAGGTTTTAAGTATCAAAATTTATGATAGAAATACAGACCATGAAAATTCATTATCCGACGAACTGATCCCTTATATTTGTACTGAGGGACTAGATAAAGTAGCATTGGATTTTGTCGCGAGGTATTACCCAGAGGCGTTAGAAAAGCCAATGCCTATAGATCCTTATGAGTTAGCACATAGAATGTCTTTGGAGGTGAAGCAAAGAGATATTTCCAAAGATTGTTCCATTTTTGGACAAATCTTTTTTCAAGATTCTGAGGGCATATTTTATGATCGTCAAAAGGATAAAATGGTAGTGGAGACGGTCAAGGCAAAAACTATTTTTGTTGATCCGAGAGCTTACTTTTTACGGAATTTAGGATCAGTTAATAACACAATTGTGCATGAATGTGTGCACTGGGACAAGCATAGAAAAGCAATTAAACTAGAAAATTTCTATGATAATGATGCGACGAAAATTGTCTGTAGCGTGACGGGAAGTGTAGCCGGTAAACAAAAAGAGGCTATTGAGTGGATAGAATGGCAGGCAAACAAATTAGCGCCTAGGATTCAAATGCCATTTATCATGTTTCAACTCAAAGCCCAAGAGTTAATTGAAAAATATAAGATAGAGTTGCAATCATCTGAGCTTGTGGATGTTTTGGAGCCGGTGATTGATGAGCTTGCCGATTTTTTTGAGGTATCACGATTAGCTGCGAAAATTCGTATGATTGATACTGGTTATTATGAGGCGCGCAATGTTTTTATCTATATTGACGGAAAATACATCAGACCTTATACTTACACGAAAGATGCGATTGGTGAAAATCAGACGTTTTGTATAGATTTGGCAGATGCTTTAACGGAAAGTGTGGTGTCATCAGGTTTTAAAGAAAGATTGCAGACAGGTGATTATCTTTATATTGAGTCGCATTTTTGCCTAAACGATCCTAAGTATATTGAAGATAATGAACTGACAGAGTATGCCCGTCTACATTTGGACGAGTGTTGTCTGATATTTGATTTGAAAATCAGTGCCGATAATCAATATGATGAAAACTATCATTTTTTGTGTTTTCTAAATCGAGATATGGCATCCAATGTTATTTTTGAAGCCCGTTTTTCAGACTGTGACACTCTAAATCATGCTGAAAAGCTTGCTGATTATCACGCTGAGGTTTTAAAAGTGGCGCAAAGTTTACCGATGACGTTTTCAGGTGCGCTTGATAAGTTGATAGAATGGTCAGATATGACGATTGAAGCATTAGCAGAAGCCTCCGAAATCAGCGAGAAAACCATTCAACGATTGAGATATAATGAGCCTGATAATGTCTCAATAGAAAGTGTGGTGCAGCTGTGCATCGGGATGCAATTAGAACCAATGCTGAGTGATTATCTTTTAAAAGCCTCTGGAAAATCCCTCATGATGACAGCGCAACATACCATGTACTATTTTTTGTTACATAGCTATTATACACATTCTATTTATGAGTGTAATGAGATGTTGGCAGATCAAAACCTTAAATTATTAGGTAGAAAAAACAGAGGAATTGAGGCGGTTATTTAATTTTATTGGAACATTGGATGTTTGAGGTCAAAAGTGAGTAAAGACTAGATTAAGAGAGACGATTCTTTTAATTAGCTTTTTTTTTTGCTTAATTTGTATTGAAAATCGGACATTCGATGTCCTGTTAAGTTAGTCAAGCGTGAAGTAAAATGAGACTATAAGGAAATAAATGATACTTATTTTGAACAGCGATTAATTGAAGTGCACAAGTTAACCGCTATGGCTAAAAGGATTAAAGTAAAATTAAGCATAGGAGACTGACTGATGACTAAGACAACAAAAGAATATTTGAAACAGATTGAAAACATGAATCGCTATATTGAGCAACTGTTGAGTGAAGTTGAGGAATTGAGAGCGTTGTCTCAATCGTTATCAGGTACTCAATTCGGTGAACGCATTACGGGTGGTAACAAGAATAATGAGGCAGCGTTTGTCAACTATATCCTCAAAATCAATGAGCTAGAAACAAAAATAAATCAAGAAATTGATAAATTTATAGATTTGAAAACCACAATTATCAAGGCAATTGACGAATTAGATGATTTAGAGGAACGAATGGTGTTACGTGCAAGGTATATCAGCGGAAGAAGTTGGGATGATATTTATGACCAATTAAATCGGTCAAGAAGTGCTGCGCACCGTGTTCATGCGTCTGCTTTAGCAAATTTAAAAGTCCCAACAAAAGTTGAGAACAAACGGGACTAATTGGGACGGCATGAGACTATAGGTAGTGCTATAATTGTAATGTGATAAAAAGGTAAAGAGCAGTATGACAAATAAATAAATCAAGCGATTAGAAAATTCTGGTCGCTTTTCTTTTTACCTTGATTGACCACTAGGTCGTTAAACTAGCAATAATAGATGAAAGAGAACGATTAGCAAAAGCTAGTTGTTTTTCTTTTGCCTAAAAAGAAAGGAGGAGGCAAATGAGTCAAGGAAACAAACTGCCGTATTTAGAGGAAGTTGAGAGAAATTTGGAGGAAGTGTTTTCGAATTTTAAATATCTCTATTATCAAAATATGACGGATGAGCGTGCTTTAAATCAGTTAAGGCAGCGGACACTGCATCAGATTTGGCACTATCGGGAAACGGACTACAACTCTAGTTTTTACGTACCTTATGAGTTGAAAAAACGTTACTCAGATAAAGTTAAAAATTATCTGTTTTAGGCAAAACTGACCGAAATGTCATGAAACTATTTCTGCTAGTTCTGTTTTAGGCAAAACTGACCGAAATGTCATGAAACTATTTCTGCTAGTGTGGTAGGAAATAAAAAATTATTCTTAAGGAGAATTACAATTATGAAACAAAACACATTTCTAATGAAAACGGATTTCCTTGAAAATCTGATTTATGATGGATTCGAGAATGGGCCACGTACAGTTATGGGACAACAAGGCGCTTATCAACGTCATCATGTTGCTAATGCTGCGCACGGCTCTTTCGATGTCATCACTAAAACTTTGACGGATGCGGTGCCGGAAGGCGCGCAAATTGAGTTGGTTAATCCAATTTTCTATCCTGATTTTATTCACGGCAATCAAATTGCACCAGCTTTGAACGTATTTGCGACTGATATTAAAGTACTTGGAGGTAAAAACTAATGGCTATTGGACTTAAATTTGACAAACAAAAAATTCTGGGTAAAGACTATCGCGACATTACGGCCGCTTTGCAATTGGATCAACTTTTCGGGAAGTTGACATTACGTGAGGCAAAACCTTTGTTTGCCTTTGAAGATGATTTGACACAACCACGAAATGCTGACGGCAGCTACCCGCAAGCCTCAACTGGGGAGATTCTGGGGATTGACGTTGACTTACGCAGTAGCGTGCAATCCGAGGTGATTAAATTTACCATTGTTGGTGTGACACCTACTGACTTTGAAGCGTTAGGCATTGCCTTTAATGATGAAGTTGTCCTTGAAGGGATTCGAGTAGCTTACTATGCGATCCCACAAGGTGGCAACCGCAGTAACAATGGCTACAAGTTATTTGCAGAAGGCATTTCAAAGGCAGGAGCTGCTAAGGTAGAAATGCCTAAAAAAGATGATAAGATGCCGAAAAAATAGAATAGGTGGCTGATATGAAAAAATTCCTTCGATTTTTTTGGAAGTATCGAGGATTCAGGGTCAGAGATTGGTACAAGCATCAAAGACTCATTGTCACTTTTGTCTTATTTTCACCGATTTTGCTTGGGATAGGTGGTTATGTCTACTTTCATGATGGTGAAGTGTTAGCTTATTTTCAAGAAAATGTGCTAATACGTGTGCCGCTAGTACTAGGCGTTTTGATTATCTTATTTTTAGTTGCTCTTAAAATCGAGATTGAGCTTGAAAAGCACGTTGTCTTTTTCACAAGACTACGCTCATTGTATTTTTTGAGACGAAAAATGTTTTATTCGAAATTCTACAATGCGATAAAAAGAGAAAATAAGGCAGAGAAAATCAAGTTTGAGCGGGCGTACTTGCGACAAAATAAACACACGGTTGAAGTCTCGTTTGAGTTGCGAGGCACAAAAAGTGAACAAAAGTTTTTACAAGTTGGGCCGCAATTGGAGACGACTTTTTCGGGTGACTTAATGGATAGGCAAATATTAGACGGCTATATCATCTATACGATTGCCTTTCAAAAATACCTTGGACGAATTTCAGTCGATAAAGTTGAGATGACAGCTCAAGGTTTACGCTTAATGGAAACCGTTTATTGGGATTTTAGGAAAGAGCCGCATCTGTTAATATCCGGTGGGACTGGCGGAGGTAAATCAGTTTTACTGTTTATCTTGATTTTAGCTTTGGCAAAAATCGGTAATCTCTATATCTGTGATCCCAAACGCGCTGACCTTGCCAATTTGGAAAGGTACGAGGTGTTCAATGGTCAAGTTTATTTTGAAGTCTCTGATATTGTCAAATGCGTGATCCATGCCTGGAAAATTATGAATCAGCGCTATGACTATATGCGTCAAAGTCCCCAAAATAAAATGGGGCTTGATTACTCTGATTATGGTATGAAACCAACTTTCGTGATTATTGATGAAGTTGGTGCGATGACAAGTGAATTAGAGGGGATGCGTGGCAGTCGTTTAGCTGCGGAGTATCTTAACGCGTTACAACAAATTGCCCAAAAAGGACGCCAGGCTGGAGTCTTTTTAATTTTGTCTTTACAAAAAGCAGGTGTGGATGCCGTACCGTCTAATATCCGTGATCAGCTGATGAAACGGATCACGGTGGGTGTTTTATCTAGCACGGGCTATTCTATTGCATTTGGTGAGGAGGCAAGTCAAAAGGAATTTAAAACAATCAAGGAAATTAATGGTCAGGCAGTTCGAGGTAGAGGCTATACTGGGAATTTTGGTGAAGTCATTGAGGAATTTTACTCACCGTATGTGCCGTTTGATCGGGGATTCGATTTTTTTGAGGAGTATGCAAAATTACCTAAACTTGAAATAGCTGACTATGACCAGATTATCCAGGCTGAGATAAAAAATAGGTCTAAAATACCTGAGGTGTCAGATGATCAAACGTTTTCTAGGGAGCAGCTCGCAAAAGCATTGGGGACAAGTCCTACTGTAGTGCAAAGGGCGACTCAATTATTAGCTGACAACGGTATCTATTTTGACAAGGATGTCAAAGGGCGTTATGGCTATGATGATCAGGATAAAGACTTTTTTGCATCCGTTTTAGCTTATAAACGATCTGAAGGGGTGACTTTATCTAAAGCGATTGAGCAGTTTATTCAGCCAGGCGAAGATGATTAATGAGCTATCGGAGAGGTTAGTAGTAGGCAAGAAGGCGTAGCGAAGCGGAGCCTGCGTCTCCGTGCCGGATACTAACCTTTCCGATGCTCATGTTACCCCCGTATTCTAATAGGGGGGTAACATTTTAAAAAAACGACAGTTTTATTACCTCTCATGCTAGACGGGGGAAGGGTTAAAGGGGTGTTCAAAATTGGCACTTTTGCCCAATTTTTTTGGCACCTGAATCAATGGAGTAAAATTAATGGACGGTTACAGACTGAAAGAATTTAGGAAATCATTAAAGATGACTCAAAAAGAGTTATCCGAAAAAACAGGACTTAGCTTAGATCAGGTTAAGAAACTTGAAACCGGTAGAAACAGATTGACATCCGATAAATTTCGAGAAATCAAAATGAGGCTAGGGTTGATCAATAATAACTCTGAAAACCCTTTGCGGATGATGATTGACTATCTGCGCATGACCTTCAAGAATATCCGAGATATAGAATACTTTGTCGAAACTATCTTGTTCATTTCCTACACCAATTTTGTCAGCGTGCCATCTGGCTTGTATGGTTATAATTCATCTTTGCGCTTTGGTAATATCTGGATTTTATACTATTACGATGCGGAGGCACGCGGTAACTACAATTTAACCTTACAGTTATCAGGTCAGGGCTGCCGTGAAATGGAGCTGTATTTTGAAAATACAGGCTTAACTTGGCAGTCATGGTTAGAACGTTCGATGGTATTTCATGAGGACGCCAATATTACCAGAATTGATATAGCTTTAGATGACTTATACCAAGGCTATGGCAATGGAAGTAAACATTTTCAGATTCCAAGTATCATTGAAAAAATGAATAGCGGTCTAATCAAAACAAAACAATTTAGAAGTTGGGAGCACGTCGGTGGTGGCATCATCAATAATGAAAATTTTGACGCGCCGGATGATAAAGGGGTGTCTGTCTATTTCGGTTCGAGGCAGTCGTCACTCTATTTCAATTTTTATGAAAAGCGTTTTGAACTTGCGAAAAAAGAAAAAATCACGGTTGAGGAATCACTGGAAATTTTCGGTATCTGGAATCGGTATGAAGTACGCTATTCACACGATACAGCTCAGGCGCTCGTCATGAAATTTATTGAAGGGCATGATCTGGGGGATATGGTTCGGGGGTTAATCAATCAACGCTTATCCGTTTATCAAGGGATTGACGAAAAGTGGGGGTCTTATATACCTGACGAGAAGTGGCAGCGACTATTTGGTAATGTGGATTATTTGAAATTAACGACTCAGGCAGAACCTTATGACATCATGCGTACTGTTCGTTGGCTCTACTATCAGGTCTCAAATTCATTGGCACTTGTGAAAGAATATGATCGGATTGTTAATCGAAATTTTCTGGAGGACATCTTGGAATCAGGGGAGATCACGGAGGTCATGGAGAAAAGACTTGAAAATGTGAGGACACAATACGCTATGTTGGAGGAGCTTGAACTGAAAAAACAATTCAATCCAACGATTTTAATGGACTAACAATCATCAAAAATACACTATTTCTTTTGGGTTTGGGGTAATCTAAAACTTTAGAAAATATGAGGTGTCGCTATGGCAAAAAAAGAAATCAGTGCAGCAGAAGTAGAAATTAGAGGATTGGCAAATGAAATTTTGACGCAATTAGAAGCGGGACAAATTAAAGAAGTCAATTCAACCTATAAAACTTTGGAAAATAGGCTGAAACGAGTAGAAGAAACGGACATCAATGTGCTCTTTAAAGAGGCTTTAAACGGCTCTCTTAAAAAGATTGGTGGGGTTGTCTTTGGTTATAACAAGGCGATGAAAGGTGCTCGGACGGAGGCTAAAACTTTAGCTGATATTTTGGGTGCTTAATCATTAAGCAAAACGGGTGGACGTTTTGGGAATAACATATTTTTGATGATAATTTAGTAAATTAAGCGACTTATCCTATTGATATAATAGCAAGCTATATCAAGTATCTATGGTTGATAAAGTTAGATACTATAATGATAATTATTGTAGTATGCGACTTGATATGGGATAATAAAAGTGTGAGATAGTCATGAGGAGAATTGAAAAGAGGATATAAAAAATGAATAACCTTTTAGAAAAAATTAAAGCAACAACACTCAGGCAGCGCTTGATTATAGGTGGCGTTTTCCTTATCTTGATTGGTTTTGGTACAGCTACAGTTGTTCATCATCAAAATGTTGTAAGTGAAGCTAAAAATAAACAAGAAAAGCTAGAATCTGATAAAAAGTCGAAACTGGATAAGCATTTAAAAGCGGATAAAGCATCAAAGGATAGGGCTGACCAGGCTGCTTGGGAAAAGGCACAAAAAGATGCGGCAGACAAGCAAGCCAGGGATAAGGTTCAAGCAGAATTAGCAGCTAAAGTGCAGGCAGAAAATGATGCCAAAGCTCAAGCGGAATCTGAAAAAGTTCAAGCAGACCAAGCAGCTCAAGCTGTCAGTGAACCGCAACAACAAGTCCAACCTAATGACAATTATTCAGGACAATCTGAAGTCCCTAACTCGCCAAGTCAATCAACTCCCACGCCGCCTGCACAACAAGCACCAAGTCCAGGTAATCAGTGGGGTAATACAACACCAGCTGAGCAAGGGGCACTTGAAAAAGGGCACTCAGTTATGGGTGGTGATGAATCACTCAACGTCTATGAAAAATAACTATTAAAATTAGATATAAGAAGACAGGAAATCTAAATTCTTGTCTTTTTTATTGTCTAAAAATTAATCAATCATAAGATAAAGCGTTCGTTGAGCGCTTTTTATTCTGTTCGCTAAAACTAGAAAGAGGCAAATTGTGAATAAAAAATGGAAATCAGGGAAAAAATGGCTCTATACGTCAAGTGCCCTTGCGATATTAGTTGGTGGTGGGATAGCGGTGAGTCAAACCTCCCCACTTACGCAACTATTTCAATTCGGTGTCGTTAATGCAGATGAACTCAGTGACACTGGTGCGGTAACGATTGGGACAGCTAATGGTAAGCCAGTTGTCAAAACGCCCAATAATGATATGTCATCTGAGAAATTTTCGAATGTTGTGCGGTCACTCGTTGGTGATAATGCCAACTCTGTTAAGTATGTCGCAAACAACCTTGCTTGGCAATCTAATACAACAATTGAGGGAACTCGCAGTGTTTCAACAACGGGAATTGGCTATTTTATGCGACAAGATGGATTTGCGGGTGCACAAGCGCTCAAAATGGATGAAGGTCAAAGCATCTTGATTAAGAATATGGGGTCTGTCAAGGATATGTCAGATAATGTTATTCCAATCGACGTGAAACTGACATTGAATTCATACAATCCAATTGACAATGCGAGTAATACAGCACTTCCCAAAACAGGACTCATGGTTGCGCTCCAGGGGCAAGCAAGTGACGGGACACTTCAAATTGATGTTGGTGCACCCTTTGAAGGGGCGACTGGTGGTCCCGGTGAGGGGGAAACAGGATCAGGAGGAGGCACAGGATCAGGAGGTGTAGGTTGGTGGAATACATCCGGTGTTGCACAACTTGATCAAGTTACCTTTAGCTATACGCTAATTAATCATAATACGGGTGCGGAGATTGATAGTGTACTACAAGCTACTCGATATTCGGATATTGATTCCTCTCAACGTGTCAGCTATGGTATTACGGGACTTCAAGGCATTATCCTATCATCAGACACACAAATCACATTAAGCAATGGTGTTTTAGTGGGACCAAGTACTACGACAAATGAAACGGATGGCTCGATACTAGGTGCTAAAAGTTTGATTAAGGTTACAACTAATACAACCAATGCCGTTAAGTATGACGGAGAAAATCAAAAATCCACAATTGCTTTGGGGATTTTTGGTAGAACGGATATCAAAGTTGTCCTGGACGGAACGTTTAAGTTGGATAAGTCTCTTTTAGGGTACGATGATGCAATGCCTAATAATTTGTATAGCTTTTTACCACTTGTTTTTGACATCTATGATAAAGATGGTAAAGATGTCGGAGATATTGCAATCCCTGTAAATGGTAGCGCGGTTGAAAGTCCCAAATTAAAACCTGGTGAATATACGCTTAAAGAGCGGGCAAGTTCCGTGACATCTGTGACGGGTCAAACGCACAACCTTAAAACTTACAAAGTGACAGTCGTTGCTGGTAAAAAAGGAGATGCTGCACCAGTCGTCAAAGTCGAAAATAAGCCGGTCATGGGTGAGGTTACGGTCACGAAAAGAGGGGCCGAGTCCGGTGACAAGATGTGGAATGAAAACTATACCTTGGTAGATAATGAGCTGAGATTGACAAGCCTAACTGACGGAAAAATCTATACGGCTAAGACGGACAAAGCCGGTAAACTCGTCTTTAAAAATCTACCTCTGGGCAAGTATAAGCTAGATGAAACTAAGGCAAGCGCTGGCTTTGTTAACACTTTCAAACCAATTGAAGTGACTTTGACTTGGCAAGATAATCAAACTGAGATTGTCTACGGTACAGCTCAGGGCACAAATCAGGAGGTTAAGGGCGAAAACAAACTTTGGAAGTCTGATAAAGCCACGGGTGAAAAAGCTCAAGGAAAAGCTGAAATGAAAACAGCTGAATATGGTTTATTCTACGGGGATGATTCCGATGGCTCTAGCCCTCATAAAAAAGGTGAACCGGTCAAATGGTCAGCTATGCCTAAAGCCAAACTTATCTCAGGCGAAAAAGTTACCGAATCAGTCATTAACGGCAGAGTTGTCAAGCATGGTGATAATATCGTGGTCGGTGTTGATGATACGAAACTAACCGTCTACATTGGTAATTTACCTCTTGGCAAGTATGTTTGGAAAGAATTAAATGCACCTGTTGGTTATGCCTTAGACAGCTCAGAAATACCGTTTGAAATCAAAAAACAAGATGATCAAACGGCTAATGTGATCACGTCTGATACCCACTCGAAAGAACAAGTAATCAAGGCTAAACTCATCATCCAAAAACTCGTTGAAATTGCTGGGGAATCTGCGGAATCTGGATTTAATGGTGTGAAATTCAATATTGCGCCACTTGTAGGGACAGATGCTGCTGCTCAAACAATAACGACGGGGATCAAGGGAGACGAGGACGGTTATGCTAGTACTGAACTTGTCTATGGCGATTATGTGATAACTGAGGACATGGCAACCCTTCCTAACGGTTATCAGCCAATTAGACCAATCTACATTCACATGATTACTGATCCTAAAACTGACATCATCACGATTACGGCAAGCTATCAACCTGACGGGTCAAAACCATTTTCTAATCGTGTCTTTAGTCAAAGCGATAATCAGACGACAGATAAAAATGACAACATCTCAGGCAGCCTGGCTGGTATTGTATCAGACGGCGTGCCGTTTATCAGTTTATCCAAAATAACATTGACAGATAAAGGTGCAAATCCTGTTCCATCAATCGATATTGAGAAAACTAACGGTGAAATTACCAAAAATGGTATTGGGAACTATGAAGATAGTGTCAATAATTTAGGCGAACACGACCATGACACTAAAGAAACTGCTTTTGAAGTAACTGGCGATAGCACTAAAATTTTCTTCAAAGTTACCAATAACGGCGAAGATGATTTAACCAATCTCAAGGTTATTGATAAAACAACTACAGGTACTAAACAAGTGAAAGCTATTCAGTTCACGTATAAAGGTAAAGTACTCACGGCTGATAAGTTCGGGGTGCTTTTTCTTGACGGTCAAGCTCTTGTCCTGAAAGTTGGCGAAACGATTGAGGGAACTGGTACGCTTGAAAAATTAGTTGGTGGGGAAGACCATGCGGATATTGTAGAGGTTGTGGCGCTTGGTCTGGAATCTAAACGTGAAGTCGGAGATGATGACGAATGGCACGGACACAAGCCTAAGCCGTCCATTGATGTTGAAAAAACCAATAGTGAAATTGCTAAAGGTGGCGCAGGTAATCACAAAGACAAGGCTAATAACCTCGGCAAAGATGACCACGACACCAAAGAAACAGCGCTTGCGGTACTTAACGACAGTCCTAAAATTTTCTTTAAGTTGATAAATAATGGCGAAGACGATTTGACGAATTTGACGGCAGTTGATAAAACGACTGAGGGTAAAAAACAAGTGAAAGATATTAAGTGGACTTACAAAGGAAAAGCGCTCACGGTTGATAAGTCTGGTATTTTCTATCTTGATAGTAAGGTGTTCATCTTAAAAGGTGGCGAAACGCTTGAAGCAACTGGTATGCTTGAAAAACTAGACGAGGGCGAAACTCACGCTGATAAGATTACCGTGTCAGGTGTCGGTGTCAAATCAAATGAAAAGGTTGGAGATGATGATGAATGGCATGGCTTTAAATCTAAACCATTAGTTGATGTCGAGAAATCAAGTGAAGCTATCTCTAAGGGTGGCATAGGCAATCATCTTGATAAGCCTGATAACTTAGGTAAGGGCGATTCTGATACTGAACAGACAGCGGTTGAATTAGGCGACAAAGCTCAAACAATCAATTTTCGTGTGACAAACAACGGAACTGAAAGTCTGACTCATATCAAGTTGACGGATAAAACGCTTGACGGTAATCATGATGTCAAAGAGATCAAGTGGACTTACAATGGTAAGGCGCTTACAACTAATAAAGATGGCGCACTTGAACTTGATGGCAAACTACTTGAATTGCCAGTTGGTGGCTATATTGTTGGAACAGGTACACTTGAATCTATCACGGCAGGTGAGGTGCATAGTGATGAAATCACAGTATCAGCTAAAGGCACAATTAGTGGTAAGACTGTTGGGGATAAAGACAAATGGTATGGTAAGAAACCTAAGCCAGTCAATCAAGTTATTAAAATTTTCCTACCTAAAACTGGCGAGGGGAAAGCACTTCTCGCAACTGCTATTGGTGGCTTGATTGTGGTAATCGTTACAATCATAAAGCACAAGGTCATCTTTAAAGCTCTAAGAGGCGGTAAAGATAAAATCAAGAAATAGTTAATCAACTAAACCACGACTAGAGGAACGTGCAGATGGGGTGTGAAGTCCAATAAAACAAAAAGAAGGTGAGGTGTACCGTGAATAAATTTTTAAAAATCTTATTTGCGATTTTTGCAGTCGTTGCGGTAAGTATCATTGGGTTTGGTGCTTATTTTTTAATTGGTGGCGATCGCTCAGAAGAAACAATCAAAAAAGAAAATGCTAACTCATTTGAGTTTAAGTCAGTTTCGGAATCTTCCAAAGCAGTCATAAGTGAAAAGAGTTCTAGTGAAAAACAGGTAGTTGCTGAAAGTAAAGCACCACCTGTTTCAGCGCCACAAGCTCCCTCAACGACAACGCCACCATCAATTGAAACAGTGCCCGAGTGTACTTATGATTTTGTACCAGAAATAGCTGTACCACTTGGAGAAATATCAACGGAGACATCAGATTTGTCATCTGATATTGAAGCACTAAAAGCGCAGTACGCAGGATATGACATTATTATTGTCAATCCAGATGGTACAGAAAGTCAAGTACAGTAAGGCATGGAAAGGAAAATAATGTCAGTATTTTTAGTTATTGATCGTTATACCAATGAGGTGATTGGTCAATATGAGCACTTATCAGTTGCTAACGCAGTCATTGATGAATTAGAGGACAAATCACTTAATGTCAGAAAAGAGGAATCAAATGTCAAAGACAAGAATTTATGAAGTCGCAAGAAATCTGGATAGGACATCTAAAGAGATTTTAGCGATTTCAAATACACTAGGGTTTGAGGCGAAAGCAGCTAATTCATCACTTGATCAGGCGCAAATTAATGCCATTGAAAATTTTTTGATCCCACCAGAGCCTAAAAAGAAAAAGTCGAGGAAAAAAGTTAATCAATTTGAAAATTTTTCGGATGAATTGGTCTCAGAAAGTTATGGTCAAAGACAGTCTGAAAACTATGGCGGCATGACTAAAAAAGAAGTCAAACGCTATCAAAAGGCACAAAGAAAGCTAGAAAAACAGTCAAAAACACGGCAGAAAGTTGATAAAAAAGCGGTTAAATTACCCAAACAATACAGTCAACGTAAGGCAAATATGATTGTTTATGGTACGGTGATTGGTTTAGTTGCTTTGTCAGCTTTTGCTTTGTTTTCTACTGGTCTAAGAAATTTCAAGCAAGCCAATCCGCAGTCTGTTACAGCGCTAAAAGCTGATTCGGGTTTAGACACGAATAACAAAATCAATTTGTTTCTGTCAAATTTTGTGGGGGCATACTTTAACAAAGGATTGGATAATTCAAATCAAGATGCTTTAATCCCTTTTTATGGTGGTGAGTTGCTAGATGTCAAAAATCCACAAACAAATAAAGGGGCGTATGAATTAGTGAGTTCAACCTTACTTGAAATTAAAGATAAGGTCGGATCATACGCGGTGACTTATCGTGTTAAGACAAGTGAAGGAGATAGTTGGCATGAAGTGTCAACTATTTTTAATATCCCTTTTGGTGAAAAATCTGGAAAATACTATGTCAGTGACTTGCCCTTTGTGACGCAAACTGAGAGTTTACAAGCAAATAAAGTCAAGCAGAATAAGTTGGACAAAATGACCAGTATTTACGATGAGGCATGGCAGACGAAAGCCAATAACTTTGTATCTGCTTTTTTCACGGCTTATACAAGTGATGACAATACCCTAGCAACCATGAGTAAGGGGATTCGAGGAATTACAGGCTACAAGTTTAAGTCATTAGATTATTCGTATTATACGCTTAATCAAAGCGAGACAAAACTAACTGCTGAGATACAAGTGACGTTTGAAGATAATTTTGCGATGACGCACAGTGAAGATTTTACGCTAGAGCTTACCAAAAAAGAAGATATGCTTTTTGTGAGCAAGCTCTATCACGGTATTAAAGCGAGTGATTCAAAAAAAGATAGGGGGTAACTCAATATGAATGGTGTGTTTAAAGATTTAGCAGAAAAAGGTCTGGTGCCCGCAGCTGTTATCTTTTCGGGTTACTACATTGTGACTAAGGGGATCGGTAAGCAGGACTGGGGCAAGATTGTAAGTATTATTGCAGGTAACCTACTTTTGGTAGGTATCGTCTATTTTCCAGATATTCTCAAAACTATTGCTAAGGTTGTCATGGGATTCTTGCAACGAGTTTTTGAAACTGTTTTAGGGGGCTAAAGCTATGGCAGAAACGATAAAAGATAAACATCTCTATGCCTATAAGAAAGCCTTGGAGGAACAAAACACTTTTCATACAATCTTTGGTTATCCTCTGTTAAGCCCGATCAAATATTCGTTTGTGGCTTATGCCGCTGTTGTACTGCTTATTGAAACAATTATCTGGTATAGGCTGTTAAAATTTCTTCCGACAGGTTGGTTCTTTGCGGCCGCTTTATTGATTGCCTATAAATTGGGACAAAAATTAGCAGATTGGAAAATTGACGGGAAATATTTTCCAGCTTTTATCCGGGGTTGGCTTAGTTTTTACTTGACCTTTGGCATAAAGCGACACTGCTTTTTCTTAAATAAAGGCATCCTATATGAAATGAGGGAAAATGAATTTAAAAACGAATTTCAAAAATGATATATCGGACATCCATGATAACTTGGTCTTGAAAGATAATGGCGATATTTATGCGATGTTTGAAGTGCCAAAAGCGATTATCAATAGTATTGATAGAAACGAAAAGGATGATTTTAAGGCACTAACTACCAGTGTTTTATCAGGGATAAGAGAGTATAAGAATTTTGATATTTCAATGATACCGCTTGATGTCGAGTTAGATACCATGTACCTGAAATTATCTCAGGATTTTTCGGAAGATACGGAAGATCTAGCCTGGTATATTTTAGATGAGTCTTACACTCGACTCCGTGAATCTGTTGATCGGATTTTTGAGTATCACTGGTATCTGACCATCCCACTAAAATCAAGTCATATTTCTTTTGATAGAAAAGAGATGTTTAAAACCAGCATCAACTACTTGACTAAGAGAGTCTATGAGCCTTTAGTGGGGAAAGTTACCTATCAAAAAGATTGGTATTTAGCTTATGAAGTCTATGCGAGTGACTTAGAGAAAAAGCTCAATCTTTTAATGGCAAAACCTCTCAACACACAAGAAACGATTTTTATTAATCGCTTGCAGTATCTAAGAGGAATTGACTTTGATCGGGCTTTTGAAGTCAGTGCGACACGTAACACGCTTGAAAATTTAGATGATACTAGCTTGACATGGGAAAATTTCAATATCTTGACCTTGCACAATGGCTTAGAAAAATCGTACTTGGCGATGTTACCGGTTGCTTATATCCCTGAAAATGTCAGTTATTTGCACCTACTAGAAGATATTCAAGGCTTTAATTTTCCGATTGAAACACTTACTAAGGCTATCTTTTCATCAAAGAAGGGGACTTTTTCGGTACCTGCCAAGGCTAACCGTGCGCGATTGCGTCATAACAAGGCGATTGCGGATGGTGATGCGGCAGGTGGGGTAGATCAAAATAAAAAAGAGCGTTCTAAGGCATTAGTTGAAGATTTGCTTGTCAGATCAAATGACGATGAAATCTTGTTGGGCTACTTACAAACGCTTGTTTTTGCAGATCAAAATTATGATGCCTTGGTCGAAAAAATTCGAATTGTCATAGATGCCTGCTCTAAAAATGGGATTGAGCTTGTCAAAGCTCGGGCTGATCAGCTCTATTTATTTTATAAAAATAGACTCACGCAAACTTTGGATGACTCTGACAAAAACTTCATCCAGATTACAACGTTAGACGGATTTGTGGAAAATCTCTTTTTTACGGGACAGAAAGTCGGGCAAGATGTTGGCTTTTATATTGGGCGGATTGATGCTAATAAAGGGTCGTGGTATGGCGATTTTAAAAAGGCGATTGAATCTAGCATCAATTTTGCCTATGTCAATCCATTTCAGGCAAATAAATTGGATGTAGCGGGGAAAGTGACAAGTAATCCACATATTGCGATTACAGGAGATATTGGTGGCGGAAAATCATTTCTGACTAAGTATCTCTTCTTATATTCAAGTCTTTTGAAAGCTAAAACACTCTATATTGACCCTAAAGCTGAAATGCGCCGGCAGTATCTTAAAGTTCTAAAAGAGTATGAAACAAAAGGCATCTATCCTGAAATTCAGGATTACATTAGGTCAATTAATTTTGTCACGTTGGATAAAAATAATCGTTCAAACTGGGGTGCGCTTGATCCTATTGTTTTCCTCAAAGGCGCTGAAGCCAAAGACTTGGCAATTTCGATGACTAATGAAATTTATAGTTTGAGAAATAAAGAGGAGTTTCACAGTGCTTTTCTGGACTCGCTTGACAAACACCTTGCCTTACGTGAGCGTGGCGAAAAAGTAGGGATGCTCACAGTTTTCAGAGACCTTGAAAAACATCGCTCAAAAGCGGTCAGAGTTTCAGCTAATCTCTTAGTAAAAATGGTACAAAATTCTATTTTGTCACTTTGTTTTTCAGCCGGTCAAAATCAGGCAGTCGATACGGATAGTCGCATTACTGTGCTTGAAGTGACAGGGCTTGATTTACCTACTGATGAAAAAGATGAATTGAGTGATAGTCAAATAAAATCCTTGGTTGTCATGTATGCCCTGGGACATTATTGCCACAAATTTGGTAGTGAAAATAGAAAACAAGAGACGATTATTTTTCTTGATGAAGCATGGTTTTTCAATGCGACAGCAGTTGGTCGTAGCATTATCAAACGCATTAAACGTGTCGGACGTTCAGAGAATAATTTTCTTGTCTTGATTACACAATCAGTCGATGACACAGCAGATGAAGATGACGGGACCGGCTTTGGAACAATCTTTGCCTTTAATTCAGATACCGAAGCTGAAAAAGTCCTTAATCGCTTGAAAATACCAGTTACTGATGAAACAATCTCATGGTTTGAAAGCATGACAATGGGGCAGTGTATTTTTAGAGATACCTTTGGCAGATGTGAACGGATAACGGTTGACGGTCTTTTTCCTGAGATTAATGTTCTGTTTGATACAGTCGAAACGGATATGAAAGCAGTAGCTTAGAAAGGATGGATAGATATGAAAAAAATAATCGCAAAGATTATCATCGTACTCGCTATTTCTTTCTCGTTTTCTATGATCGTTTTGGCACAAGATTATCCTCAATCCATTGATACAGGCTTAAATCGCTGGGAACTGATTGATAAAGAAAAAGGTTATTATGCGTACAAGTATAATATCTCAGGTGATCATCATGATACCCGAATAGCGACCTATGAAGAAGTGATGAAAGAGGTGGCTGCGCATGAAAAAGAGTCTGAGATGGCAGAAACTCAAATGACTGTCTTGGGTAATCTCTTTAATCAAGTAGCGACTGCGGATAATCCTAGTGAAGATCAGCTGAGAGGGCAAATTGAAATCGTGCAAGCTGAGATCAATAAATTACCTAAAGGGACGGCAAGAGATAGACTACAAGGTCATCTAGAAAATTATAAGCGACAACTGGCTGATGCGATTGATAATGCCAAAGCCTATGCGGAGGCACAAATCATGTACGCCAAAGCCATAAAGGCTGATGATATTAGTGACTTGTCAGTCTATACATCCTATATGTATATTGAGGACGGTTTTTTTAGCACAAAGGATATTTTTCCAAAAATTATCAATGCGATCGTCCAAGCGATTTTTTTTATCCCAAAATTACTTTATTTTATTGTGGCTAAGACGCTGACCTTGATCAGTAGTCAATCTGCAATGGGACAAGTTAATGGTGTTGTGACAACTTCCAAAGATGTCTTTGATAAGGTGCTAGATATCGCTTATCCTTATTTAATCTTCTTTACCAGTTTTATCTTCTTTAAAAAGTTTATCAAAACTGGTAGTACGGGACGTGCGCTCATGAGTGCGGGGAAGTACCTCATGCCTTTCATTGCAGGCGCGATTCTCTACGCTAATATCACATTAGACGGACAGCCTACGACAGTCATGGCAGGCGGCATAGCTACCGTAAAAAAGGTGACAGATGAATTTACCTCTAAAGTCATCAACAACTTGTCAGTCAATGGCTCACAAATTACGGTGGACGAGAAAAATAATCTGACCGCAAATTCAGTAGAAACTTTGAAAGCGGGAATGTTTGATGCCGTCATCAAGAAACCTTTTGAGGAGATGAATTTTAAAACTGGGAGTATCAAGGGTAACCAAGATATTCTCAACACGGAGTTACTAGCAACTAAAGGCAAGCCATCTAAAGTTGAGGAGTTCAAGAAAAAACACGAGGCTGAAAATCGATTGAGCTTTGTCTCAGTTGGTGGTAAATTTCTTGTGGCGATTGCAGCAGCATTTAAAGGAATTGTACTGACTGTCTTAATTGAGGGAATCTTGATTATGAGCTATGCGATGAATTACTTTGTGATCCTTTTGTTAGCATTTCTAGTGATTATCTTGATCCTTGTTTTGATCCCTAAGTTTTCACACGTCTTGAGTAATTTTCTCAAAACCCTTTGTGTCTTTACAGCACTCGGGTCAGCCGGTTTACTGGGGACTCAAATACTACTTTATGTTAATGGTCGAATTGAATCGGGTACAAACAGTATGAATCTGGGTTATTTCTTGACAGTTGTTGTGCAAATTGTCATCTGGACGATCATCTATATAATGCGACACCATATTTTTAGCTTTCTTAAAAAAGGTCAGGCGAGTGTACGGGGTGTTGCGAGAAGTCTTAAACCTAAGTCCGGTAATCGCGGTTTTAAAGGAAAGTCAACGGCTAAGCGAGAACAAGCAAGTAAAATGTTTAAGCGAACTGGTGCAGGCGCTAAAAATAGTTATCAAGTTGCTAAAAAAGCGGGTCAAAAAACAAAAGCCGGTTTTTACAAGGCGAAAGATTTTGTCAAAACTGGTGGTAATAAAGATGAGATGGCTTTTAATGCAAAAGAGCGAAAAAATAAAGATAGCTTGAAAAATAAAGATAAGCGCAGACAAGCGCTTAAAGAAGTTTATACTAATCATCGTGACGAATTGTTGAAAAATCCTGATAAAAAAGAGGAAATCCTGAAAAACCAGAGAAAGGCTGACTTTATGGCACAACGTCAAAAAGAACGTCAAGAAAAGAATCTTCAGGAACAAGTGAAAAAAGGGATTATTCGTGAGAAGGGGACGACTAAAACGCAACCACGAGAGAACTATCAAAAAGTTCAAGAGCGCTACAAACAGAAAGCTCAGGGTGCAAAATTACGAGATCGGGCTAGAGCAGCCAAACAGAGTAAACCATTATCTGAAAGCTACCAACCACGAAAAGTAACGAAAAAGGGCAGTACAGGTCTCAAAGATAAGAAAAAATCTAAACCAACACAGGATAAATTACCAAGCGGTATTGAGGTTGAGCGAAAAAATAAAATCAAGAGCAAGGCTGGTAAGGTGTTATGAAAAAAATCAAAAGAAAGTTAGCAATCCTATCCCTTGCTTTTTTAGCGTTCATTCTTTTTCTTGTCATGATTGTGGGAGGCAGTGCTAGTGGTGATAGTGAGGGCTTTTCAAGTAGCGCAGGAGGCTTAAATCTTACCGCAAAAGACCTCGCAACTAAAGCCAATGTCTCAGAGGAAAAGGCTCAAAATATCATAGATATTGCTAGTCATTTGTTGTCTAAGGAACGTTTCACACTTCAAGGCACATCAGGTGTATTAGCTGTCGCAGAACGTGAATCAGGATTTGATCCCGAAGCGGTGAATGATTCAGGTGGTGTTGCAGGGATTTTCCAGTGGTCTGGTTGGTCAAACAATATCAATGGCAACAGATGGGCACAAGCTGAGTCCAGAACCTTGACAATGGATGTCGAGCTCAAACTAGTTTCAACCGAGTTGAACAGTGCTTATAAGAAAACCAAAGACCTAGTAAGCATTTCAGAAGATTCCAAGCAAGCTAGTTTAGATTGGTCGCTCTATTATGAAGGTGTTGCTTTAAGTGACGGTCAAACAAAGGCAGACGAACTCCAGAATAATGCTCAAAAATGGTATGACTTGCTGAAAGATTATGTTGGCTTTGAGGACGATGCTAAAGATGTTGCTGGTGTCATGTCAACGAAAATCCCTAGTGGTTGGGAGATTGATACACCTTATAATGGGCAAGCCTATGAGGGTTCAAATGCTTATCCTGAGGGGCAGTGCACTTGGTATGTTTATAATCGCGCTTATCAAGTCGGTGTAAAATTTGATTCATATATGGGGAATGGCGGCGCATGGTCAGCTAAATCTGGGTACACGGTTTCGCATGAACCCAAAGCACATACAGCGCTTAGTTTTTTACCAGGACAAGCAGGTGCAGATGTTACTTATGGGCACGTAGCCTTTGTGGAGGCGGTTAAAGATGATGGTAGCATACTGATTTCAGAAATGAACGTTACAGGTGTTGCACGGTTGACTATTTCTTATCGCGTATTTTCGGCTGATGAGGCTAAAAAATTTTGGTTTGTGGAAGGTAAGTGAGGATATAACGATGACACTAGAAAATGACATTAAAGCAATAGCAAGTCTGATTTACGATCAGCTAAATGAAGATTCCTATTTATGGACTTATGACACTATGGATGAAATGGGCGTACCCGAAAAACTTCAAGAGGAAGTCGCAGAAAAACTGTTTTCCTTAGCAAGTGATTATGATATTGGATTGTTGGGTGTTGCTTTTGAACATAGCGATAACGACGGTGCTTTAGGATATTGGGGATTATTAGGTTGTTCCGTAGATGAAATAACGATTTATGATTGTGTTAATGAAGTGGTAGAAAAAGAGTCTTTAGGTGATATTGATTATACTAGCACTTTCGTTAAAAATTTTGTCTCTAAATTCAATGCGTGTGTTGACTATTTACAGGCAGAAGAAAGTAAATTGCTTAAATCATTAAAAGTACAAGGGTATAAGTATTAGTGAAGTGAGGTAAAATGGCAGATGAATTTAATACACTCGTTGTGACCTCCTTTGAGATTGAGCGTGAATATCGACTCAAAAAAATAGAAAATGTGACGATTGGGGTAGCGATTAAAAAGCGCCCTTTTATTGTCGTCAACGTTGGGAATATTTGCTCAAATATGGTGGGGATTGATACTTTTCTATACGAAGAGGATTTAACATTAATCGAGAGTAGTCAACTGGGAAAATATAATTTAGATAGTCTAATGATTGCGAATCATGCAGTATTGGATCACCGAGAGGAAATAGAATGGGCATTGGAAAATATCAAAGAACGCTATTTGGAGGAACTTGAAAGAGGTGAGAAATGAAAAATATTAAGCAAATAATGATTAGTATGATTAAGAGAATTAATAGCACAACAATTACTCAACGATATTTTGTGAGTAGTGTTGTGTTTTTGTTTGGTGTTGGTTTCCTGATCCTAGCACAGATTAGAGGGGGAGAAAATACTAAAAAATCTCAAAGTCTAAGTGATGAAAAGACAGTGTTGAAATGGTCCCAACTATCGAAAAAGCAAGTTGTCGCATCTGAAACTGAAGGCCAGAAAACGATTGAAATGGGTGAAACTTCAAACTCAAAAACCGAGGGAACTTCTCAATCAGAGCCTGCCTCCACCGTTATCGACAAAGATACAACTGTTGAAAATGTTGTCACCACAAGTGCACTGATTATAAGTGTTAGTGCAGAGGTTGTTAATCGCTGTGGCACAACTGGTAGTCCGTTATATCACGATGGCTTACCATCCGCAAATGAGATTACCTCACTCACATTCAATAGCCAGGAAGGTAATGTAACCACCTTTGATTATTATTTTAAGGATATTTTATCTATTCCTAGCTATGGTCGTCAGGCTGAAGGGATTCAATCAGGACAGCTGATTGTGACAGTCCATAATAATGACACAGCAACAATTAGAATCACAGGTGGTGTGCCACAAGTAACAAACGTGGGTTCGGATGTGATTGAAATCCAAAGCTATTCGGTTGGGGAGACGCGGACAATTGGTGTTGCTGCGGGTCAACAGATTCAAGGTTTACTTGTTCAATAGTCTTTTGGGCAATCGCCGTTGGGATCAGTTGATAATTTATCAGGAGATTATTTATTGACCTTTAATAAGTAATGTTTGAATACTGAGAATTAATAAGGAGTAATGAATGAGCCAAGAAATAAATATTTGGGTTTCAAATCTTGGAAAATATAACGAGGGGATTCTTCAAGGGGCATGGTTTACATTGCCAACTGAAATGTCTGAAATTCGCAAGAAAATTGGATTGAATGAGAGGTATGAAGAATGGGCGATTCATGATTATGAAGCCCCGTTTAAGATTAGTGAATATGACGATATTGGTACATTAAATGAGATTGCGGAGTTGATTGAAGAAACAGAAATTCCAGATGTCGTCTGGAATAACATGAGTGAACTACTTGATTATTTTAGCGGTTCAGTACCAGATTTGATAGAGAACTGTGAATATTTTATGATCAATTCAGATATTGAAAATGAGTATGATTTGGGGCAGGCTTACATTGAAGATCTCGACGTAGAATTTCCCCGAACTTATCTAGGAAATACCATTGAATCGTATATTGATTATAAATCTCTTGGCAGAGATATAGCATTGTCATCACAAGGTAAATTCTTAGATGGATGCTGGGTAGAATATATTGGATAAACAATGCAAAAAGAAAGCAGATAATATGACAATAAAAATTTTAGAACTTTTTGGTGGGATTGGTAGTCCGAGAGTTGCGCTACGCAATCTTGGCATTGATATTAAATCAATAGATTATGTCGAAATTGATGTGAAAGCAGTTGCATCTTATAATGCCATTTTTGCATCAGACTTAAAATACAAAACACAATCGGTCATTGATTGGGAGTTGAAACCTGACATTTTGATACACGGCTCACCTTGTCAAGACATCTCAATTGCCGGACGGCATCTAGGCACGGATGCGGGGAGTGGGACCAGATCAAGTTTAATGTGGGAAACGCTGAAAATCATTGAGAATTTCGGTAAATGGCAGCCTAAAATTGTGATCTGGGAAAATGTCAAAGCTGTCCTATTTAAAAGTATGAATGAGAATTTCAACAAGTACCTACGAGAAATGGAGTGTTTGGGTTATACCAATTCTTATGCGGTTTTAAATGCACTGGATTTTGGACTACCACAACAACGTGAGCGTGTTTTTACGATCTCTATCCTAAATGGTGAGGCGTTTGATTTCAACTCAGTGGGACGATTACCTATGCGTCCACTCTCAAATTTCATAGAAAAAGATGTAGATGAAAAATACACGATTAAAGCGCCAAGTATGCTTGATCGAATCGGGTCACCTTGGGATAAAAAGAAATTCAAAGGTTACTTGAAAATTATTGATGACAAGGTTTATACGATTACAACAAGTCAAGATCGTGTCCCTAATAGCGGCGTGATTGATCTAGGTAATGGAAAATATAGGGTACTGACTGAAAAAGAGTGTTGGTTGTTACAAGGGTACTCTATAGATGATTTTGAAGCTGCAGCTAAAGTGTCAAGTAAAACTCAGCTTTATAAACAGGCTGGCAATAGTATTCCTGTACCGATTTTTGAAAGTCTATTTAGAGTGCTTTTGAAAGATTTTGAGGAAGATTTTTGATATCAAAATTAAGTCAAGAAGAAATAAGTAGATTTAAACGTCACCTTGTAGCAACAGTTAATAATTTAATAGATAGAAGTTTTCTGGACTATATATCGGACGGTGAAGCATACGCAGAAGAATTTGAGCATAATGTTCAAAACTATGTGGATGCCTATGGTTTGAAGGCGGCTTATGATTATTGGAATAACATTCCTTCAGACGAATCTATCAATGTAGATACGAGTTGGTATGATGGTTCAGAATTTACCCCTATAGAAAATTATGTTGAGAATATCTTATACTCTGAAATTTGCATCAGAGAGTTTGCATCGGATGAGTATATGGAGTATTTAGATGAAAATTTGGATGAATTAATTGAAATTGTGAAAGAAACAATTCGTACATTTTTCGGATAGGAGTGGTAAACATGACAAGTATTGTAAGAACTTCAAAAGGTCAGTGCCCTAGATGTTTAAGCACCGACTTGGAATATTATGATAGTTTTGGTGACTATGATAAATTTGATCAATATCTATCAAACTGTCTTAATTGCGGGGCAAAGGTCACGGAGTACTACAAAAAGGTTTATACAAACTCTGTGGCAACTTTTAAAGAGGAAGATGACGAAAGGTATTAACCAATATAGATAAAATAAAGTAGGGGAAAATATGGCTATAAATGAAGAAAATAATTCTGTTAAAAAATACGGCAATAAGCAAGAAATTTGTGAGATTTTTGGTGTTTCATTGGGAACGCTCTCAAATGATTTAACGAAAATGAGACGTGATCCTGACTTCAAAGATTGTATTTTGCAACCAAGTCACGGACGGGTCTATATTTCGATAATAGGGTATGAAAGGTATCTCAAATTTTGCTCTGAATCGCTGAAAAAGAGATATTAACATGATATAATAGAGAGTATCAGTTTACTCTCTATTTTTTTTTGACGAAAGGTAGAGATGTATGTATAAAATAAAACTATCAAGCGGAAAGTATAAATTTTTTGATAAATATCAAGGTGTTGACGGGAAATGGCGACAAGTTTCTTGCACCATGAACTCAACAAGTCGAGAATCAAAAAAGATTGCTCAAAATACGCTTGAATTAAAAATTAAGGAGAAACTCGGAAAAAACAAATCTTCTTCAAAACTAAAAAAAGTAACAGTTAATGAAGTTTATGCGGAATCTTCTAAAATTCGTAAAGCGGAATTAGCTGAAACAACTTTCCTAAATGAAACTTATGGTTTAAAAGACTTTATTGCAACCTTTGGTGAACGAATTATTTCAGATATAGAAACACTGGAGATGCAAGAATATCTATTTTCAAAAGAATACTCGAATAAAACGCGTCATACTTTAAAATTGCGAATTAGTAAAGTTTTTGAATATGCGTACCAAATGGGTATTACTGAGTTTAATATCATGGATAGAGTTATCTTGCCCAAAGATAAGAAAACTCTTGAAAGTATTGCAAAGCGAAATCAAAAATTTTTTACGCTGGATGAGATGCGTATTCTTTTGAATAGCATGAGAAAAAATGCTTATGACGATGAACAACTTTTATTTGCTGACTGTGTTGAATTTTTATTCTTGACAGGATTGAGGATTGGTGAGGCAATGGCACTCCAATGGTCTCACGTTGACGTGTTAAACGCAACAATGTATATAGAATACAGTTGGAATGCAAATCTAAGAAAATTAGGGCCGACAAAGAATGCTCAGTCAATACGATATGTTTTTTTGAATCAACGATGTTTAGAGATACTGGATAGACTTCGAAAACGGAATCTAAATTCAAATTTTGTCTTTGTTAAATCAAATGGGTTTCAAATTTCCAATCAAGCAATTAATCTTTACATGAAAATGGAAGGGGCTAGAGCTAACTTATTTGGAAAAGATTCATCTATATTTTCAGCGCATATGCTTCGTCATAGCCACATCACTCAGATGGCAGCACTAGGTGTGCCACAAAAAGCATTGATGGAGAGAGTCGGACATAGTGATTCACGTATTACGAATAATATTTACACGCACGTATTACCGGAATCACGCCAAGAAATGAATCTAAAACTGAATAATATTGTTATTTAATTTAGCACCAAATTAGCACCATAGAACGTAAAAATTAGCACCAAAAAAGTATACAAAACGAGGGAAATACGGGGAAGTATGAGGAAGTTAGATATTCTTATTATCAGTCTAAAGCCAATATTTATAAGGGTTTGGGGAATAGTGAGGAAGAGTAGTGAAAGAGTGAAAATTTTATGGCACAATTATATTTCAAGTACGGTACGATGAATAGCGGGAAATCAATCGAAATTCTCAAAGTGGCACATAACTATGAAGAGCAGGGTAAGCCTGTCGTGATTATGACAAGTGCCCTTGATAACCGCGATGAGATTGGCGTCGTGAGTTCGCGGATTGGGATACGAGAGCAGGCTGTACCTATTGATGCTACCCTAGATGTTTTTGACTATGTTACCAAACTACCTCAAAAACCTTACTGCATCTTAATAGATGAAGCTCAGTTTCTCAGCAAAAAAAATATCTATGATTTTGCTAGAGTGGTAGATGAACTCAACGTCCCTGTCATGGCCTTCGGCCTAAAAAATGATTTCCAAAATGAATTATTTGAAGGCAGCAAATATCTCTTGCTCTTGGCTGACAAAATTGAAGAAATCAAAACAATCTGCTGGTTTTGTAGCAAGAAAGCAACCATGGTTTTACGCACAGAAAATAATCAACCGGTTTATGAGGGCAGTCAAATCCAAATCGGAGGCAATGAAAGCTACCTTCCCGTTTGTCGCAAACACTGGTTTAAACCCGAACTTTAAAACTCAGTAGAAAATAGGGAGACCGCAGATGATTACGGAAACCAAACGACTTTATCTTCGAGAAATGAAACAGATAGACTTTTCTGCTATTGCTGAAATATTGCAAGATGACACGGCGATGTTTGCCTATGAAGGTGCCTTCTCAGATGAAGAAGTAGCGAAATGGCTGAATGACCGAATCGCGCAGTATAAGGATTGGGGCATGAGTCTTTGGGCGGTTGTTCTAAAAGAAACCGACCAAGTTATCGGTCAATGTGGTCTGACCCTCCAACAAGTCCAAGGTGAGACCGTTACAGAAATAGGCTATTTATTTAATCGCGATTATTGGCATCAAGGCTACGCCGTAGAGGCAGCGCAAGCCTGTAAAACCTATGCCTTTGACGTCTTAGGTATTGATCGTGTGTTTTCAATCATTCGTGATAACAATATCGCGTCCATGAACGTTGCGATTCGCAATGGCATGACTGTCCGGACTAAATTTATCAAAACGTATAGAGGAATTGAAATGCCGTATTTTGCCTTTGCTGTTGATAGAAGTTAGCTAAGCTTGCTCAAATACCTGCTACCATTGACAAGAAAAATATAGAAAATAAGGAAGTAATCAAATCATATGTTCGATCAATTACAAATTATGGCTGACCGTTACGAAGAATTAGGTGGGTTGCTCAGCGACCCTGAAGTCGTTAATGATACTAAACGATTTATGGCGTTGTCAAAAGAAGAAGCCTCTTTGCGAGAAACCGTTGCGGCTTATGCGCGCTATGTCGAAGTGACGACTGGCATTTCAGATGCGGAAGAAATGCTATCAGACTCAAGTCTTGACGCTGACGAATCTGACATGTTCAAAGAAGAACTCAAAGCACTGAAAGCTGAAAAAGTAACGCTAGAAGAAGATATCAAAATTCTTTTATTGCCAAAAGATCCTAATGATGATAAAAATATTATTCTTGAAATTCGTGGTGCTGCTGGCGGTGATGAAGCTGCGCTTTTTGCTGGCGATTTATTAAATATGTATCAAAAATATTCTGAAAATCAAGGCTGGAAATTTGAGATTTTGGAGTCAAATGTAACCGAAATCGGTGGCATTAAAGAAGTTTCAGTCATGATTTCAGGAAATAGCGTATACTCTAAACTCAAGTATGAAAGTGGCGCGCATCGTGTCCAACGTGTACCAAAAACAGAGACTCAGGGGCGTGTCCATACCTCAACAGCAACGGTACTTGTCATGCCTGAAATCGAAGATTTCGACATCAACATTGACCCGAAAGATCTGCGTATCGATATTTATCATGCTTCAGGTGCCGGCGGACAGAATGTCAACAAAGTTGCGACAGCTGTTCGGATTGTCCATGAACCAACGGGTATCAAGGTTGAGATGCAGGAAGAACGGAATCAGCAAAAAAACCGAGATAAAGCTATGAAAATCATCAATGCTCGAGTTTACGATTATTTTGCGCAGATTGAGCAGGATAAAAACGATGAGTTTCGGAAGTCGACCGTCGGAACAGGTGACCGTTCTGAGCGGATCCGTACCTACAACTTCCCGCAAAACCGCGTGACCGACCACCGCATCGGCCTGACCCTGCAAAAACTCGACACAATCTTGTCAGGCAAGTTAGACGAAGTCATCGACGCCCTGATTCTCTTTGACCAAACCCAAAAACTTGAGGCCTTGAAACAATGACAAACTGGTATGATGCCGATGGCCATTTATCCGAGGACACGGTTGCAGACTTTCGTCAAACTTTGCTTGCTTGGTACGATGAATGCGGACGGACGCACCTTCCTTGGCGGATAGACAAGGAACCTTATCACATCTGGGTCAGCGAGATTATGTTGCAACAAACTCAGGTTGAAACAGTCATTCCTTACTATGAGCGCTTTCTGTCAGAACTACCAACAGTGAAAGATTTGGCTGAGGCTGATGAAGAAGTCCTGCTCAAACTCTGGTCAGGATTAGGTTATTATTCTCGTGTGAGAAATATGCAAAAGGCAGTCCGACAAGTTATGGCAGATTTTGACGGACAGTTGCCATCAACGAGTCAATCCCTACAAAGTTTAGCAGGGATTGGGCCTTATACAGCAGCAGCGATTGCCAGTATTAGTTTTAATGAAGTCGTACCAGCACTTGACGGCAACATGTTTCGTGTTTTTGCTAGACTGCTGAAAATCGAAGCGGATATCGCTCAGCCTAAATCACGGAAAACTTTTTATGATATCATTTTACCCATCGTGGATCCAGAGCGACCAGGTGATTTTAACCAAGCTGTGATGGACTTAGGCACTTCTTTGATGAGTACCAAGACTGAGACCTTGTCAGATTCACCTTTTGCCCGTTTTAATCTCAGTTATCAAGAAGGAGTAGAGCTGACTTTTCCAATCAAGTCTAAAAAAGTCAAGCAAGTCCAGAAGTTTTATGCGGCGATTATCTCTGAAAATGATGGCAGCTTGGCTTATACCCAACGCCCTAAAACAGGCCTACTTGCCAATTTTTGGACCTATCCTTTGCTAGAATTTGACTCATGGGATGCCATTTATGATGGTGTTTCTGAACATTTCGAAGCCGCTAAACAACTGAATATCACGCCAATTACACACATCTTCACACACCAAAAATGGCAAGTCATGCTTGTTCAAGTTGAAAATGAAGATGCTTCGTGGACTTATTTGTCAGATGATGCCTATGAAACACTACCACAGACAACCCTACAGCTTAAACTCCAAGCAGCTTTGAGAGAGAATTTATGACCTACTTACAAGCCTTTCAAAAATATGAAAAACAATTGGCGCGCCCAGAGGAGTTGCGCTATGTTTTTCGTTATGGCCGAAAACTCAGCTATACCGACTTCATCTTATTGCTCAACACAGAAATAACCGAAGCGGACCAAGTCTACCTAGCAGAGATATTTAACCGACTTGCAAAGGATGAGCCTGCCCAGTACATTGTCGGTGAGACCGAATTTTACGGTTTAACCCTTGATGTGGATGCGCGTGCCCTGATTCCGAGACCAGAAACAGAAGAACTTGTCGCGCTGATTTTGGCGGAAAATACGTCAGATGATTTGAACATCCTAGATATTGGGACAGGGACAGGCGCGATAGCTCTGTCACTCGCAAAAGCGCAACCAACATGGCAAATCCATGCAAGTGATATTTCACCAGATGCTTTGACCTTGGCTCAGCAAAATGCGAACAAAAATGCGATAGAAAATATCACTTTTACGCTCTCAGACGTTTTCAGTAACGTTTCAGGAAACTATGATACAATTGTTTCAAATCCACCTTATATCGCAGATGTCGAGAAGGTGGATATGGCTAAAAATGTCTTGGACTATGAGCCACATCTTGCTCTGTTTGCTGAGGATAATGGGCTAGCCATTTATCAAAAAATAGCAGAAAAAGCCCAGTCTTATTTGACAAACAAGGGCAAGATTTATCTGGAAATTGGGCATTTACAAGGTCAGGCTGTTAGCCAACTTTTTCAGCACCATTTTCCTGACAAACGGGTCAGAGTCTTACAAGATTTAGCTGGAAAGGATAGGATGATTACCATTGACTGAATTACTTTCTCCCCAAGCACCGCAAGATGTTAAACGTGCCGTTGATCTAATCAAATCAGGCCAATTAGTTGCTTTGCCGACTGAAACGGTTTATGGTTTATTTGGTCTTGCACTAGAAAATCATGTGGTCAAAAGTATATACGACGTGAAGCATAGAACATATGATCATGCGTTAAACTTAAATATTTCGAATTTTGATGAAATGAAATTTTTCTCTCAAAATCAACCAAAATATCTAGAAAAGTTGTATAATAAATTTATGCCTGGCAGCCTAACGATAATTCTAGAAGCCAATGAAAAGGTCCCTAGTCTTGTCAATAACGGTATGAAAACAGTCGGCTTTCGTGTCCCAGCCAATCAAACGACGCTTGCAATATTGCGTCAAACAGGTCCCTTAGTGGGGCCATCTGCTAATCTGACTGGAAACCCAAGCCCCAAAACCGCACAGAACGTGTTGACGGATTTGAACGGTCAGATTGCAGCTGTTGTGAAAGCTGATGAGAGTATTTCGGGCATTGATTCGACGATTGTAGATTTGACAGGTAAGACGCCAATAATCTTGCGCCAAGGTGCGCTAACTTTAAGAGAAATTATCGAGGAGATAAAGGATGATATTTGACCAGCCAAACTACGAAGCTTTTGACCAAGAACTCTGGAATGCTATTCATGCAGAGGAAAAACGTCAACAACAAAATATTGAACTCATCGCCTCTGAAAATGTTGTTTCAAAAGCTGTGATGGCCGCTCAAGGCTCACTTTTGACTAACAAATATGCTGAAGGCTATCCTGGTAATCGCTATTATGGCGGTACTGAATGCGTCGATGTTGCTGAAAACTTAGCAATCGAACGTGCAAAAGAACTTTTTGGCGCTAAATTTGCCAATGTCCAAGCTCACTCTGGCTCACAAGCCAATGCAGCAGCTTACCTTGCTTTAATCGAGCCCGGTGATACAGTCATGGGTCTTGATTTGGCCGCTGGTGGTCATTTAACACACGGCTCACCAGTCAACTTCTCTGGTAAAACCTATAACTTTGTTGGCTACAATGTTGATAAAGAAACAGAACTATTGGACTATGATCAAATTTTAGCACAAGCTAAAGCCGCGCAACCTAAATTGATTGTTGCTGGTGCGTCTAGCTATTCACGCACAATTGATTTTGCGAAATTCCGTGAAATTGCTGATACTGTTGGGGCGAAATTCATGGTTGATATGGCACATATCGCTGGTTTAGTAGCTGCTGGCCTGCATCCAAATCCAGTACCTTATGCAGACATTACAACTTCTACAACCCATAAAACACTCCGTGGCCCACGTGGTGGTCTCATTTTGACAAATGATGAAGTTTTGGCTAAGAAAATTAACTCTGCCATTTTCCCAGGAATTCAAGGTGGTCCTTTAATGCACGTTGTGGCTGCGAAAGCTGTTGCTTTTAAAGAGGCATTGGATCCTAGCTACAAAGATTATCAAGCACAAGTCATTGAAAATGCAAAAGTCATGGCTGAAACCTTCGAAAATGCTGGTTTGCGAGTGATTTCTGGTGGTACTGATAACCACATGTTCATGCTTAATGTCACTGGATTTGGAATCAATGGTAAAGAAGCACAGCATCTCTTGGATACGGTGTCAATTACTTTGAACAAAAATGCAGTACCTTACGAAACTTTGAGCCCGTTTAAAACATCAGGCGTTCGTATTGGTTCGGCTGCTGTGACATCACGTGGTTTCAAAGAAGCGGAAGCAACGAAAGTAGCAGAATTTATCATTCGTGCTTTCCAAAACAAGGATGACCAAGCTGAGCTTGATCAAATTAAATCTGAAGTGATTGCCTTGACTGATGCATTCCCACTTTACGAAAATTAATAAGAATTTTAATGGATTTATATATCAAAAAAGCGATTTTACATGCTTTTGACCCAGGTCAACCTGAGATTACCTTCTCGGAAAACCTCATGGAGTTGACGCCTGTCATGCTTGATTATGTGACCAAAAAAGTAGAAAAAATCTATTCTGATGATGCTAAACGTGGTATTTTATCAGAAGAGAACCACTTTTTATCATTGGTAACAGATGACTTTATCGCATCAACGATTACCGTTGCGAATTTCTGGCGAGAAGAGTTTATCTTGTCAGAGAAACAAAAGCAAAATGACTTGCTTTTTGTCGCCTATGAATTAGATACTCAGCCACATTTTGCTTTTATCAGACTGTCGCTAAGGGATTCTTTTTCGCATGACTTCGATACGACAACAGGACAAATCAAGATTCGTAAAACCGAATCCTCATTACCTGGTGCCGGATCAGCTGCTGATGAAGCAATTGCCATCAATCGTAAGACGTTCAGCTACCATTTACTGGAAAAACGAATTAAATATAACGGTAAAAATTATAATTATTTTTCGGAAAATCTACTAGCTGAAAAGCCCGATATTTCTGTCAATAAAGCGATTAAAACGATTAAAAAGACGGCAGAGTCTGTTGCAAAGTCTTACGACGATAATGATTTTGCCTTTTCTCAAAAGGTGCAAAATGCGGTATTTCATGCAGTCGAAAAGCAAGAAAATCTCAATCCAGAAGCACTGGCAGACCAGTTATTTGCGGATAATCTGACGGCGCGCTTGGCCTTTAAAGATCAAGTCAAGGAAGAAATTCCAGATAAGATTCGGTTCGAGCAGATGCCTATGGAGAAAATCGAGAAAAAACTATCCAATCAAAAATTATCCTTGTCAAATGGAATAGAAATGATTGTGCCTCAAAGTCTTTATGAAGATGCAGAAACGGTCGAATTTATCCAAAATGATGATGGGACTTACTCGATTATCATCAAAAATATCGAGGAAATCAAGAACAAGTGGTAGTTTCACTATCAGATACTAGCATGAAAAGGAGGACGTATTGCTAAGAAAAATTAGAAATTTAATCCTCCTTGCCATACTTGTAGGTTTTGGATTTTGGATTTATCGCACGCACCAAAATGTCAAGAATGTCATGCAGTATGATGAGTATGTGACGCAGACCTTAAAAAAACATGGTGTTTCAGGAAACCGAGAGTTAGTCTTATCGATTATATACACGGAAACCAAGGGGAAACGCACCGATGTCATGCAGTCCACTGAGTCAACCCATGACACAATTGAAACCGAAGAAGATAGTATTCATCAAGGTATTGTCAATTTAACTGAAATGTTGGAATATGCAAGTGAAAAAGGTGTTGATGTTTGGACCGGTGTTCAAGCCTATAACTTTGGGAAAGCCTATGTTGACTATATTGCCAAAAATGGCGGTAAGAACACCCTGCCCTTGGCAGAGGCTTACTCTAAAGACGTCGTCGCACCAAGTCTAGGCAATACAACAGCTGAGGAATATTATCACATTACCTTAGATTCGCTTTTGTTTAACAAAGGCAAACTTTATCGAAATGGCGGTAACATCTTCTATGCGAAAGAAGTTCGTTGGAACATGAAAATTGTTCATTTATTTAACTGGTGAAAGCCAGTTTTTTTATGCCCTCAATTTTTGTTATATTTGTTATAATAAAAGAACGATGATGATATACGACGATAAAAAATTTGATAACCCTCTTGCAACTCTGATTGCTTTTGACAATGCTGGTGTAATCGCATCATTGTCTGAAATTGAAAAATGGCAGCAGACACATTATCTGGTCGGCTATATTCGCTATGAGGCCAAAGACGTTTTCCTTGGCAAACAGATAAAGTCTGAAAGCCCCCTTCTCTACTTTCAAGTATTTAAAGACTTCATACCCTACGTCCCGAAAAATGTGCCAGAGATCAGTCTAAGCCCTCAAGCACAACAGACATTTTCAGATTACGCAGCTGCTGTTGCTGAAATTAAGCGAGAGCAACGCATTGGTAATACCTATGAAGTCAATTATACCTATGACTATCAAGTGCCTTATGCTAGTGATGACTTAGCACTCTACGAACATCTCTTGACTAAACAACGGACACCTTATAATACCTATATCAAAAATGAGTATGATACCTTGCTCAGCTTTTCGCCTGAACTTTTTTTTGAAATTGAAGGTCAGCACATCACGACGCGGCCAATGAAAGGCACAGTCAAACGAGGGCGGTCAGCAGCAGAAGATACTGAGCGTATCACCTTTCTTAAAACAGATGAAAAAAATCGGGCGGAAAATGTCATGATTGTTGACCTCATGCGTAATGACCTCGGTAGAATCGCTGAAAACGGTAGTGTCAAAGTGACCAAGTTATTTGAGGTTGAAACACACGCCACCGTTCACCAAATGACCTCACAAATTGAGGCAGATTTAAGAGCAGGGACAGACTTATGGACGATTTTTCAAGCGCTATTCCCCAATGGCTCTATCACAGGTGCTCCGAAAATATCAACCATGAACATTATTGAGCGCCTAGAAAAAGGTAGCCGTGATATATATTGTGGTGCTATTGGTTTCCTTAGTCCAGAGAAAATGATTTTTAGCGTGCCGATTCGTATTTTGCAACGGCAGACAGGTGCAGAACACTTCAAATATCGGGTGGGTGGTGCTATTGTTTGGGATTCAGATACTGCCGATGAATGGTTGGAGACCCAGGCGAAAACGGCTTTCTTACAAGATGATTTCCAGTTGATTGAGACCATTCAAGTTGAAAATGGTCAACTAACTTTTAAAAGGGAACACTTCGAGCGCTTGCAAAGATCCGCTACCTACTATGGTTTTAAGTTCAATCCAGATATCCTAGATTTCCAACCTGAGCAAGATGGTATGCTACGCTTAGTTCTCAGCCGTGATGGCAAGTTTGAGACCAGTTATCGTCCGATCAAAGCTTTTAATACCGTTGCTTTATCTCCAATGACCATTGACAGCCGTGCTGATTTTCTGGCGCATAAAACGACCCACCGGCCTTATTTTAATGCTAAAGACGAGATTTTTGTCAATGAGCGGGGTGAGCTGAGTGAAATGTCGCGTGCTAATCTGATTCTCGAAATTAACGGGGAGTGGTTGACACCACCTTTATCTAGTGGATTATTACCAGGAATTTACCGTCAGTATTTATTAGATTCCGGTAAGTGTCGTGAGCAGATCTTATATCGAGAAGATTTAACTCGAGCAGACAAGGTTTTTTGCTGTAACTCAGTTCAAGGTGTTAGAGAAGTTTTTTTGATATAAGTGTAAACTATAACTAACTGCTATTTTTAACAAATTTCCAATTCAGGTAAAATTTGTTAGAATTGTCTTATGAGAATAACTGACATTTATCGAGAAAAAAATCTTCAGAAGAAATCCGTCATTTCTCTGGAAGTATTCCCGCCTAAAACTGATGCGGGCATTGAAACTATTTATCAGACAGTATCCGGCTTGACCCACAAACCAGATTATATTAGTGTGACCTATGGCGCTATGGGCAGTCTTGGTCGTGAAAATAAAACACTTGAGATTGCTGAAAAAATCAAAAAAGAGTATGGCATCGAAACCATGCACCATTTGACATCGATTAATAATCATCCGGAACAAATTACGGAAATTTTGGCGGAGATTAAAGCTAAAAATGTCCAAAATATTTTAGCGCTACGTGGGGATCTACCGAAAAATACGGATGTGACGGGTTGTCCGGATATTTATCATTATGCTCATGAACTCATCACGGATATTAAAAAAGCGGGCGATTTTGACATTGCTGCTGCCATTTATCCTGAAGGTCATGTGGATAGTCCATTGGATGTTGAAAACATTGAGCACGTCAAACGTAAATATGATGCAGGCGCAAACTTTTTTATCAGCCAGCTCTTTTTTGACAACGACAAATTTTTAAGGCTTAATGACTATGTTAAAAATTCAGGAATTGAAGCACCAATTGCCGCAGGTATCATGCCGGTTTTGCAAGAATCTCAAGTGGCGCGGATGCTCTTCTTTGGTGCTAGTCTACCCACACGTTTGATTAAAATCATCAACAAATACAAAGACTCACCAGAAGACCTGCAAAAAGCCGGCATGGACTATGCCTGCAAGCAAATTGACGACCTTCTAGCTCGTGGTGTTGATGGCGTGCATATCTATACCATGAACAAACCCTTTGTCGCCAATACCATGATGGACCGCTATTTATAAATTAGCAAAAGCCTTGGAAAATTAGAATAGAAATTCTGATTTTCCAAGGCTTTTTGGATCAACTAATTAATCATTTTGAAATCATCAAAATCTGGTGAATGATCAAGTTTCACGTCTAAATAGTCTACACGACCATAAGGTGACGGAGATTTACGAACTTCATTGATAAATTTTTGAAGGCTGAGTTTATCATCTGATTGGGCAAAAATCGTGACTGAACCGTCATTTTCATTTTTAACTGTCCCTTTGATATTCAGCTGCTTGGCGAGTTGAAAAGTCGTATAGCGAAAGCCAACCCCTTGCACGTGGCCAGTGGCATTTAATTTAACTTTATTCATTTAACTCAAATCCTTTCTATTTATATCCCAATTATTTAGCTACATTATATCAAAATAGTAGAGATTTTGGTTGATAAATAATAACGCTTTCGTTTGCTAAATATGGCTAAACAAAACCATGAAAGCCATCATTATGCTAAAATAGAGTTATGGAAATAATCACATCAAAAGACAATACACGCATCAAGAACGCAAAGAAACTTTATAAAAAGAAAAATCGTATCAGCTCTTATCTGATTGAAGGGCAACATCTATATGAAGAAGCTTTAAAATCTGGGGCAAATGTCAAGCAGATTTTTGTAACGGAAAAATTTGCGGACATACCCGATGCGATACTCGTATCAGACGAGGTCATGAAATTCTTATCAGATGCTGAAACACCACAGGGGATTATCGCAGAAGTTAGTTTAGAACCGGCAAGTATAAAACCTGAGCAGCTGAGCAAACTCCTGATTTTGGAAAACGTCCAGGATCCAGGCAATGTCGGGACCATGATTAGAACGGCGGATGCTGCAGGATTTGACGGTGTAATTTTGACAGCAGGTAGTGCCGACAGCTACTCGCCAAAAGTCCTGCGCACCATGCAAGGTTCACACTTTCATCTGCCGATTTTTTTGGAAAATGACGTGCAGAATTTATATCAACGGCTGAAAAATCAAGGAATCACAGTGATTGCGACTACCTTATCAGAAACATCGGTTGACTACCGAACAATTAGTCAACCTGAAAAGTTCGCACTCATCATGGGCAACGAAGGTGCGGGTATCACACCAGAAACATCAGTCACCGCTGATATTTTAGCACACATTAATATGCCAGGTCAGGCAGAGTCTTTAAATGTTGCAGTTGCTGCGGGTATTATGATTTTCTCCTTGACAGACTAGCATTTTCCTGATATACTTGTAGAGTTGAGTTATGCAGCTGCGAGGTAGGGCGTCGTCAACATTTCTAGTGTTACAAAGTAACCAAAGCTGTGAGGCGAACTGGAAATGCACGAACCGGAAACTCGCAAAACATGCTCTTCAAATCAAATTTTTGAAGGAGACATATACATGTCACGTTACACAGGTCCATCATGGAAACAATCACGTCGTCTCGGCGTATCACTTACAGGTACTGGTAAAGAAATCGCACGTCGTAACTACGTACCAGGTCAACACGGTCCAAACAACCGCTCAAAACTTTCTGAGTACGGTTTGCAATTGGCTGAAAAACAAAAACTCCGTTTCACTTACGGTGTTTCTGAACGTCAATTCCGTAACTTGTTTGTTCAAGCGACTAAAGCAAAAGAAGGGACACTTGGTTTCAACTTCATGGTACTTCTTGAACGTCGTCTTGATAATGTTGTTTACCGTCTTGGTTTAGCAACTACACGTCGTCAAGCACGCCAATTCGTTAACCACGGTCATATCTTGGTTAACGGTTCACGTGTTGATATCCCATCATACCGCGTTAATGTTGGTGATGTGATTTCAGTTCGCGAAAAATCAGCTAAAGTACCAGCAATTCTTGAAGCAGTTGAAGCTACACTTGGGCGCCCAAGCTTTATCACATTCGACGCTGACAAACTTGAAGGTACATTCGCACGTTTACCAGAACGTGACGAAATCAACCCAGAAATCAACGAAGCACTCGTCGTTGAATACTATAACAAACAAATGTAATTTTAAAAGCTCTAAACCCTTTATTTATAAAGTTTGGAGCTTTTTTGTTTTTAAAAACTAGCAAGAAACTAGCAAATTTATGGCTCTATAATAAATCGCCTGGGAATTTCCCACACGATTTATTATAGAGCCAAGAACAGTCGAATAGGCTGTTTTTTCTTTTGGTAAATTCTAAAGATATGGTTTGCAAATGAAGGTCGCAATCATGTATTTACAGGGAGCGACGGATTTTACTTGAACTCAAAATCGGAAAGTAGTAAAAACAAGTAAAACCTCTGCCATTTTTTGATATAATGAGACTATTACACCTCAGGAGTTAGTCATGTCAAAAAGTTACAATTTTATGGACGGAATGAAAGCTGCAATACCCGTTAGTCTAGGTTACATTAGCATTGGCGCGGCATTCGGCATCGTCGCCATCGCTCAAGGTTTTAGCCTCTGGCAAGTTGCTTGCCTGTCCATTTTCTTATATGCCGGCTCTGGTCAGTTCATCATGATTGCCATGATGGCAGTTCACGCGCCAATTTCCATCATCACGCTGACCATCTTTTTCGTCAATTTCCGTATGTTCTTGCAAAGCCTGACCGCCACGCAAATTTTTCCACACCAATCTCTCAAATCCGGCATCGGCATGGGGACTTTGATGACTGATGAATCTTTTGGTCTCATGGTTTTAGAACATGCAACTAACACACCTATTACATCATTTTGGATGCAGGGAGTGAACGTGATGAGTTACCTGACTTGGATATTGTCTACTATTTTAGGAGCAGCAGTTGGAAATCTCATACCGAATCCGGAGCAGTTTGGCATAGATTATGCTCTGGTTGCCATGTTTATTGGCTTATTAGTCTTGACTTTAGATTCTATGGTGAAAAATGAACGGTTAACAGTTGTTCTGACCGTCTTATTTAGTACCATGTTAATTTATTATTTAGTGGGTATTGTCACCTCTAGCTATGTTGCAGTTCTGATTGCGACACTCATTGGTGCTTTAATTGGTGCAGTGATGTCGACACCTAAAGAGACTAGAAAGACAGAGGTCATCTGATGTATTTTTATCTTGCTTTATTTTTCAGTGTTATTGTCACCTGGGTACCCAGAATTTCACCATTCCCGCTTGCTAAGCTGATACAATTTCCAGCATTTTTTAAAAGATTTTTGAACTACTTATCACTGTCAATGATGACGAGTTTAATGGTTTCTGAGCTTTTAATCTTGCATAAAAATGCGTTACCGAGTTTTGACGGGCTGAGATGTGTCGCGATGATTCCAGCCATGGCAGTCGGCTACTTGCGAAAATCTCTGATGTTAGCAGTAGTGACAGGTGTTATGACGATGGCATTATTGCGATTATTAGTTGTTTAATCCTCAGGGATTTTTTTTCTCAAAAAAGATTAGTTTTCTTTTTGACAAACCAATTAAATTGGAATGGTAAATAAAGAAAGCGGTAACTTATGTCTGAACAAACAAATGAGCTATTAGTGTTATTTTCTAAATTACTTACAAAATCCACAAATGCGTTTTGCATTGCAGACATAGGAAAAGTATTGAAACTAATCAAACCTCTCCAGAAGAATTATCCGAATTTGAGCATTTTTCAAATCACTATGGTACAAGTCGTCGGGAATTAAATCATATCCGAATACATGAACGCCTATATTTAAATAAAAAATGTGCACAAGAGCGGAATCAAGAATCTTTTGATGAAACTTTTAGACGTTTTGCTAAAAAAATCATCATAATCTTTGGGATTTCATTCGAAATACTCGAGATGAAGATTGTGAGAGTGATGAAGAAAATGGCAAGATTTTTAATTGAGAGAGTGTGATAGTGTCATATCTAAATTTTTCATCAATAAATGTGAAAATAAGTCTAAAGTACCATGAAAATTTTCGGGAAAAGTTTTATACTTAAAAGAACAAATATTTTATGGAAAAATAGAAAGGTCATCAGCATGACAATCTTGGAACTAAAAAATATCAAGAAATCTTATTTTCTTGGAAAAGAAGAATTTCCCGTCTTGAAAGGCTTGAATCTCAGCTTTGATAAAGGGGACTTCATCTCGATTCTTGGTGAATCTGGGGGCGGAAAATCGACTTTGATGAACATTATTGGTGGTCTTGACCGCAAGTATGAGGGTGAAGTCATTGTCAATGGTATCAAGCAAGCGGATAAAAAAGAAAAATCAATGGATGAGTATCGGCGTGATACAGTTGGTTTTATCTTTCAATCTTTTAACTTGGTTAGCTATCTCAGTGTCTTAGATAACGTCTTAATCTCGTTAAAAATGACGAACCTGTCTCATAGGGCACAAGTCAAAAAAGCAGAGGATTTGCTCAAGCAAGTTGGGTTACTTGAACACAAGAAGAAAAATCCTAATCAATTATCTGGTGGTCAAAAACAACGTGTTGCAATTGCACGTGCACTTGCCAATGACCCAGACATTATTATCGCTGATGAACCGACGGGCGCTTTGGATTCACAAAATACGAGGGATGTTCTAGAAATATTGTCTGATATTGCTAAAAGTGGTAAGACAGTTATTGTCGTAACGCATTCGCAAGAAGTAGCTGACTACGGGACACGCATCGTACATTTAGCAGACGGTCAAGTCACTTCGGATGAGCGGATTAAGCCAGCTTATGAGACGGTTGGAAAAGCACGTGAGTTTAAGACAAAAACACTTTCTTTTGGTGCTAAATCTCGAATTGCTTGGCAACATTTTCTCAATAACTGGAAACAAAATCTGATGATTATGATTGGCGTTGCCATTGGTCTCTTTTCAGTTATGTTCTTCCTTGGGTTGGGCAATGGTGCCAAGGGGTACATGAATAAAATGGTAACAGATTTGGCTAATCCAAATGTACCAATGGTCATGAAACGCGTGACATCTGATGAAAACAAGAAAAACGCTGAGGCCTTTCAGGAAACAACACGCTTGATGCCACAGAATTCGACGAAAACTGCGATTTCTGATACTTTGATAAACAAAGTAGAAAAGTTAAATCATGTGAAGCAAGTCGAAAAAGCCTTTGATATTGCACCATCTGACTTCACAGTTAGTCTTGGCGTAACGAAAGAGCCTTTTTCTGAAATTCAAACTTGGACAAATGTCAATACAGATAGCTCACTCTTAGCGGGTGAAAAACCAAGTGAGGGTGAAGTAGCTGTACCAGATACTTTTGCTAAAAAATGGGATAAGACAAATTGGAAAAAAATTATTGGTGAAACGCTACACCTTGAGTATAAAATGCTCAATAAAGATGGCGCACCAGTAGCTATATCCCAAGACGTGAAAGTGTCGGGGATTACGAAAGGCAGCCCAGCACAAAATCCGTTGACAATGAACTTTAAAACCCTGCAAAAATCCTTTGTCGCCAATCATATTGTCAGTGAGCCTAACTTCATCGTGCCAACAATCGATGATAGCCACAATGTCAAATCTGTCGTAAACAAAATTCAAAACTTGAAAACTGACGGCAAAAAAGATTTTGTAACCTTTTCTCTCGGTGCTGTTTTGAAACCGATTAATAATATTACATCCATTGTGACTATCGTGCTTGCTTTAATCGCAGGAATTTCACTTCTCGTGAGTCTGATGATGATTATTGCGACAACTTACATGTCAGTTACAGAACGGACGAAAGAAATCGGTATTCTTCGTGCTTTAGGTGCAAGAAAAGAAGACATTCGCCTACTCTTTGTCATTGAGACAGTTATGTTAGGAATTGCCTCTGCCATTCTAGGGATTATAGTTGCCTTTCTTGGTCAAATTGGTGTTAACTCAGGCGTCAGTGATTTGCTTGATAAATTCCATATCATTCAAATTTCAACTGGTGCAGTTATCGGTAGTGTCATCATTGCAATTATCATTGCTTTGTTCGCTAGTTTGATGCCAGCAGGTAAAGCTGCTAGATTGAACCCGATTGAAGCTTTATCCAATGATTAAGCAATTTAAAAAAGACTCGAAAGTGTCTTTTTTTATAATCGAAACCTAAATTGGATAGATCAATCATAAGCAATTGCCAGGATAAAAAAATAGATGTTGCACCATTGCATACAACATATGAAAAAAGATTTAAATGATAAACAAAAAAACAATCCACTTTGTCATCAGATTTTTAAATGAACATGATATAATGTTAGCATGACACGATATAAAGCAAGGATTGCATATGACGGCACAGATTTTGCCGGATTTCAAATACAAAATAATGGTCGAACCGTTCAAGAGGAACTTGAGCGTGTTTTGGCGAAATTAAACTCAGGTCATCCTGTTAAACTTCACGGCTCAGGTCGTACAGACAGTGGCGTTCACGCGCTAGCTCAAATCATTCATTTTGATTTACCACAAGCGCGTGACGCCGAAAAATTGCGCTTTGCCCTGGATACCCAAACGGCTGATGATATTGATGTGCTATCGCTTGAGCTAGTCTCAGATGACTTTCACTCGCGGTTCAACCCCCACAGCAAAACTTATCAGTACCGCCTGACCACCTCTCGTGCCAACAATCCCTTAACGCGGCGTTTTAGCTATCATTTTCCGAAAATCGTTGCTTTTGACAACATGGTTGCAGCAGCGCAGTTATTGGTTGGCACGTATGATTTCACAGGCTTTACAGCCTCTGGCGCTACGGTCGAGGACAAGGTTCGGACGATTACACAAGCAGATGTAGTGAGAAGTGGGACAGATGAAATTCTCTTCATTTTTTCTGGCAATGGTTTTTTATATAAGCAGGTCAGAAATATGGTCGGTACCTTGGTAAAAATTGGTGCCGGCAAGTGGCCAGTTACGCGAGTATCTGAAATTTTAGTGGCACAAAATCGTGATTTAGCAGGACCGACAGCACCGGCTCATGGTTTGTGTCTCATGGAGGTACGTTATGACGATGAAATCAACGCCTAAAGTCTTAGCGATTTCGGGGTCTGATGTCTTATCAGGTGGTGGCTTTCAGGCTGACTTAGCGACTTATTCTCAGTACGGGATTTATGGGTTTGTTGCCGTGACGTCGATTGTGACAGTAGCTGAGAATGCGTCTGGCTTTGAAATTTTCCCAACGGATATTGAAATTTTTAAACGACAATTGGATAGTCTAAATGATATTGCTTTCGATGCAATCAAGATAGGCCTGTTGCCATCAATAGAGATTGCTGACCTGACTTTGCGTTTTATTCAGCAGCATCAAGATATCTCCGTCATTCTCGATCCGGTTCTTGTCTTTAAAGAAAATAAAGATGAGGAGATGTCGCTGATGACGGCGAAGATGCTTGAGTTTTTGCCTTATGTGACGGTGATAACGCCAAATCTGAGGGAGGCTGAGATGTTGGCTGGTCTGACAATTACGACTGTTTCGGATATGAAAGCTGCTGCTACGGTTTTGTCTGCTTTGGGGAGTCGTCATATGGTGATTAAAGGTGGTAGTCGTTTGGACAAGCATTTTGCGCGTGATTTATATGCTGATGGTGTCGTTTCTCGGGAATTTGTTAAACCAATCGTTGCGCGGAATAATAATGGTGCGGGTTGTACCTTTGCGTCGGCTGTCGCGAGTAATCTGGCACATGGGGCATCAGTGCTAACCGCTGTCAAACAGAGTAAGGAGTTCGTCTATCAGGCAATTCTAAACTCAAATGACTATGGGGTATTTCAACTATTGCCTTGAGTGTGAGCTTATTTTAATGTATTGAGAGTGGGATAGAGGGGGAAAAAAATGGATTTAGAAAAATTGCAAGCGCAAACAGAACACTTAATTGAGGATGTTATCAAACAAGCTGATCTCAAAAAAGGTCAACTATTTGTTTTAGGTTTGTCATCAAGTGAAGTTAATGGTGGTGTGATTGGGCAACATTCATCCGCTGAAATTGGTCAAGTTGTGGTTAAAGCGATTTATGACAAGCTCACGGCTATTGGTGTACATCTAGCGGTGCAAGGCTGCGAACATCTTAATCGTGCTTTGTTGGTTGAGCGAGATTTAGCAGAGCAAAAAGATTTGGAAATCGTTTCCGTTGTGCCGCAGCTCAATGCCGGTGGCAGTGGTCAAGTCGCAGCTTATGATTTGTTCAATGACCCAGTAGAAGTTGAGCATATTATAGCGCAAGCTGGTCTTGATATTGGTGATACGGCGATTGGGATGCACGTAAAACACGTTCAGATTCCTTTTCGCCCAATCATGCGTGAATTAGGCGGCGCTCATGTGACTGCACTCAAAAGCCGTCCTAAGCTGATTGGAGGGCCACGTGCCAGCTATGATAAAGTTGATACATTTAGACTAGGCTAGTCTGACTGAAAAACAAATAAGTTGAGGAGAAAAATGACGATTGAAAAGGCTTGTTTGAATCTTGCGAAATACGCTTTCCATAAAAATCCAACTGGCGGAGACCGCGCTTTTTACAAACTACTAGAACAGTCGACCCTACATACACATACTGAAAAAGGTGAATTGACGAGCATGATTGTCGATACCCACTTCCAGGTTAGTTTTCAAGGTCAAACCGTGCCAATGGCAGGCATTGGTTATGTTGCAAGCTATCCCGAGTTCCGTGGCAATGGTGCAGCAAGTCAGCTCATGACTGAAATTTTACAAGAGAATTATCAGAAGGAAACACTATTTTCTTATCTTGCACCTTTTTCTTATAGTTTTTACAGTAAATTTGGTTATCGTTATGTCTTCAACCAAAAACATTATGAGATTGATGCAGCTGATTTTCCGTTGGGAGAAAAAACACATTTAACGGTTAAACGCACAGATTTTGTGACAGCTCAACAAGATTTGGCATCTGTTCATGCGCAATTAGTCGGTAATGGTAGCTTGGTTCGCGGTGAGTTCGAATGGTCTTACTATTTTGACTATAAGAAACAACCACATTTTGCAGTCTTTTATGACCAAGCAGAACCTAGAGGATATGTTATTTATGCATTTAATGGCATGGCATTCATTATTCATGAACTGATAACGCTTGATGTTCAAGCTAAAAAGACAGCTTATCGTTTTATTGCTAGTCATGCAGGTGCTTTTGATAAGTTTGTTTACACAGCCCCCTCAAATGTTACATTAGAGCAAGATATGCGTGAGCCGAGCCGGGCACAAATAAATCTACGAGCAGATATGATGGCTCGAATTGTCAATTTGAAAGCCTATTTGAAACAATTTCCAGTCAATGTAGACAAGCAATTTACGATTATTGATGAGATATTACCAGAAAATAACATGACATTTGGTGCTGGCGAAGCTGTTACAATGACGATAGGTGAATTTACCAAATTTGTCATGCAAGATGTCATTTTAAGAGAGTATTTTTAATGCGTTTTCATAGATAAATCATAGCACCTATTAAAACAAAGGGGGCATAATTTTATTATTGTATTGATTTTATCCTATTAAAAATAGTTTTAAAAGAAAAGACAACAAAAGAAATAGAATTATGAATTGAATTGAAAAAACATTGATATAATGATATGATTATAAATAGATAAAATAATCGTAAGGAGTTTCAATGAAAGAAGACAAAAAATGCGCTAAAAAACTCATGCAAGAACAGTCAATGCCATACAATGCCTGGAGTGGAAATCTAACCATCCCAATTGCGATGGTGGTCATTGTTATTCTCTCGTTAATTGGCTTTAAAAACAGTTTTTTTAGTCTGGTCATATTTGTTGCAACAATTCAAGTGCATCGTCAGAATGCAAAACTCAAATTAGGTGGTCGCTCATATATCGCACCAATCATGGTTTATGTCTATAATGCTTTATCAATTCCTATGGTATTTTTGGTAGTTAATTTGACTGATATGACTATTTTACCGTTGCTAATAATTGAAGTCTTGTTTTTTGCAGCAGTTGTGGTTGCGTTTGTTTTTTTCTTTATGACGGCAAATCAAATTAAGAAACAATTTCCAACGATGAAAGCAGATAGCTTAGCAGCTAGACAAGTCTATCAAGAAACAATCACACGATTAAAAAATCAAATTTGACAAGTCCACAAAAAATTTGCTATAATAATTATCGGGCACCGCTCAGGCGGTCGGAAAATAGCTCCCAGTATTGGGAGCTTTTTATATTTATTTTCCCATGTGTTTAAATTAAAGGAGACAATAGGTAAATGACAAAGTATATTTTCGTCACAGGTGGTGTGGTTTCAGGTATTGGTAAAGGGATTGTGGCGTCAAGTCTTGGTCGCCTTTTAAAAAATCGTGGTCTTAAAGTCACAATTCAAAAGTTTGACCCATATATCAATATTGACCCGGGTACAATGAGTCCTTACCAACATGGGGAAGTTTACGTGACAGATGATGGCGCAGAAACTGACCTTGATCTTGGTCACTACGAGCGTTTCATGGATGTTAACCTTAACAAATACTCTAACGTGACAACAGGTAAAATTTACTCAGAAGTTCTGCGTAAAGAGCGTAAAGGCGAATATTTGGGAGCAACGGTTCAAGTTATTCCACATATTACAGATGCCTTGAAAGAAAAAATTAAACGTGCCGCAGCAACGACTGATTCAGATGTCATCATTACTGAAGTCGGCGGAACTGTTGGCGATATCGAGTCATTACCGTTCCTTGAAGCCTTACGTCAGATGAAATCTGATGTGGGTTCGGACAATGTCTTCTACATTCATACAACTTTATTACCTTATCTAAAAGCGTCTGCTGAAATGAAAACTAAACCAACACAACACTCTGTTAAAGAATTACGTGGTTTGGGGATTCAGCCGAATATGATTGTTATCCGAACAGAAACACCAGCTGAGCAAGGGATTAAAAATAAAATTGCACAGTTTACAGATGTTGCGCCAGAGGCTGTTATTGAATCACTTGATGTGGAACATTTGTATCAAATCCCACTTAATTTACAAGCTCAAAACATGGACCAAATCGTTTTGGATCATTTGAAACTTGATTTGCCAAAAGCAGATATGACAGAATGGACAGAGATGGTTCACCACGTCATGAACCTCAAAAAATCAACTAAGATTACTTTGGTTGGGAAATATGTCGAGTTGCCAGATGCTTATATCTCTGTCGTTGAAGCTTTGAAACATGCCGGCTACCCTGCGGACACCGACATTGACCTGAAATGGGTTCAATCAAACGACGTGACCCCTGAAAATGCTGCTGAGCTTTTGGGAGACGCTGACGGGATTATTGTGCCGGGTGGTTTTGGTCCTCGTGGCACTGAGGGTAAGATTGCGGCGATTCAGTATGCGCGTGAAAATGATGTGCCGATGCTAGGCGTTTGTCTAGGCATGCAGTTGACGTGTGTCGAGTTCGGTCGTAACGTCCTTGGACTTGACGGGGCTAACTCAACTGAGTTAAATCCTGAAACGAAATTCCCAATTATCGACCTCATGCGTGATCAAATTGATGTTGAAGATATGGGTGGTACACTTCGTTTGGGACTTTACCCAGCGAAATTGAAAGCACACTCAGTGACAGCAGCAGCTTATGATAACCAAGAAGTCATCCAACGCCGTCACCGTCACCGTTATGAATTTAACAATGCCTACCGTGAACAGTTTGAAAAAGCAGGACTCGTCTTCTCAGGCGTGTCACCTGATAACCGTTTGGTTGAAATTGTTGAAATTCCAGAAAATAAATTCTTCGTTGCATGTCAATATCACCCGGAATTGTCAAGCCGTCCAAATAGATCAGAAGGTCTCTACACAGCCTTTGTCAAAGCATCTGTTGAAAACGCTGAAGCTAAATAAAATTTTAAAAACAGGCTATGATAAAAATCAATCATAGCCTGTTTTTTGTTCACTTTTTCGAAAAAGTGTCAATAACTCTGCTTAATTGTCAGGATTGATACGAAACTGTTGACGTATTTGAGATGCTAGAAACTATAATAAAAAAATAATCTAATGGTTTATGATGTGAATTCCAAAATATAAACTTTAAAAATCAAATATTGAATGCTTTATTTTTTTATTATTATACCAACATTTAGCTACTGTTTATAAAAAATATCTTAAATCTTTGACACTAGACACTAGTTTTTATATAATATTTAGAATATTGAAAATAGGAGATGTTATGGCAACAGGAAAAATTAATTCAAACACCGTAGATGCACAAGCAGCGATTGCTGAACTTGTAGGCTTAAATG